>Ga0208953_1000664_pt1 | contig 27066 bp, 21 predicted proteins | sample RifOxyB2_FD_184033 | JGI IMG/M metagenome (GOLD analysis project Ga0208953, IMG submission 184033) | Groundwater microbial communities from Rifle, Colorado - Rifle Oxygen_injection B2 (SPAdes) | ecosystem: Environmental > Aquatic > Deep subsurface > Groundwater | place: USA: Rifle, Colorado...
ACAGGATCTGCTGGACATATCGCTGAAAATTGCCGGCAGGCCAACGGCATTCCAGGCCTTTCATTGATATGCGTTACTCTCCGGAATGTTTTTTCAGGGTCCATTCGGCCCATAGAAGCATAGTGCTTTCGGCTCATGCGCATAATGGGGTATGCAAGCTATAATAGTAATGTAACAAATCCCGAATCCATAAAAAAATCAGGAGGGTTATGAAGACAAGTTTTATCACCTTAGCATTCACAGTCGCCATGTCCGCCCCATGCTTAGCCGCCGATATGACGGCTTTGCCGGAGTTACCTTCGCTTTCAGACCTCCAGACGGCGGCAAAATCCGTTTCCAAACAGGAAAGTGTCATGGCCCAGATATCCAAAACGGGGAGCAGGGAGTTCAGGATAGAGGATCCTTTTCTCAACCTTCAGTTCACGGTAAAAAAAGGATTTAACGGCGAAGTCGCTCTTGACGGCATGATCGACAACAGCGGCTTCTTCAACGGCTGGCTGCGACCGACTTTCAATGACGGCGAATGGGATTTCTCTTCCTTTGGAGTTAATCTGCATGTTAAGAAAGTTCTGCGGGATTATGTAATATCCGGCAGCGCAGAGGGCTCCGATAATATGTCCCTGCCGGTTTATATAACCCTTAAGGACACTTTCTCCGACGGCAGCACGTTCAATATCTCCGGTGACGGAATGAACCTTAACATAACCGCCTCCGATATAAACGGCACGATAGATACAGGCAAATACGGCAAAAAATTACTTGCCGCGCTCGCTTGTATTTCCGCAACGGTAACCCAGCAATATGCGGATATAAAGGTCACGCGGAAAAATGAGGGCAGATTTATGGCCGAAGACACAATCCTGCCTCTCAAGATGGAAGGCCAAAGGAATGAAGCCGGCGACGTTTCAATAAACGGCTGGATAGGCACCGACGCCTTCAACGGCATGTTACGGATATCCGCCAACGGCGATTTAAGCATCCTCTGCACGGACATAAATCTAAATGTTACAAAAACCGCCAAAGGATATGATCTAAGAGGAACTCTTATTAACGCCGGCGCATTTTCAGAAGACATCAGGCTGACCGCGAACGACAAAAAAGGCGACGGCAAGACTTTTATAATCTCCGACCGCCAGATCGTACTTACAATAACCCGCGACGGCATCAAGGGAGATGTAAAAGACCTGCATAAATACGGCAGGAAATTTATGGCGGCCCTCTCCGCCGTAGCCTTAGCCGTATTTCCCTGAGCAAGATCTCGGACTTAGATACAAAAACAGCCCCGCTATAATGCGGGGCTGTTTTTGTTATATTCCGCCGGGATTGTATTTGAATAATCTGCCGCCCCACTTCGGGGTTTTGGGGACGATTTTTGCGGGGAACCCAATAATGACGGGGCCTGCTGCAATATAGCTAAAAACGGACGGCACTCCAACGATTTTCAGGATATTGTCAAATACGCGTTATCCGCGGTTTTCCAGAGTGACTTTTACTGTTACCCGCAACTGTATTTTTGTTGTATATTTGAGGGCATGCGCCGTTCTTTTCTGATCCTAAGCTTGCCCGTTATCGCCATAAGCATCGCTTCGGCTCAGGAGGCCATGCGCTCCAAAACGCCTTATTATTCAACGGCGCGGTCTCGTTCAAGGAATTTACCCGTTTTGTGACGGCGCACGATACCGGCTCGGCCATCCGGGGCCCGGGCAGGATAGACCTGTTCTGGGGATCAGGAAACACCACCGAAAGCGAAGCCTCCTCAATGAAAGCCCATGCAAACCTTTACATCCTGATAGGTAACAGCCCGCATCGGCAACAATAAGCGCGGTTTAAGGCGGTTAGGTGCAAAAAAAGAAGCGGGAACGAACCTGTTTAGAAAGGCGTCCCGCTTCTATGGAAATATTATAGCAGACAGTTTTTATTTGTCAAGGGGATATTTCAAGGGGATATTTCCAGGGATATTTCCAGCGTAGTATTATGCCGCCGGAAAACTATATCCCTCACAATTTTTTCGATATTTCATAGAACATTACGCCGGCCGCTACCGAAGCGTTCAGGCTCTCCACTCCGCCTTTCTGCGGGATGGAAACCAGTTCGTCGCAATGTTCCATCGTCTTCTGGTGCAGGCCTTCCCCCTCGGAACCTATGAGGATCAGCGCCGGGAAGGCGAAATCCACCTTATCCAACTGCTTGCCTTTCATATCGGCGCCATAAACCCAAAAATTCTTTTTCTTCAGTTCAATAACGGTCTGGTTAAGATTGCCAACCTCCACCATGTCCACTTTTTCTATGGCGCCGGAAGCGGCCTTCTGGGCCGAGGGCGTAAGCCCCACCGTCCTGCGTTCCGGCAGAATTATAGCGGAAACCCCGAAGCAGGCCGCGCTGCGGATAATGGCCCCCAGATTCATGGGATCGGTTATACCGTCCACTCCCGCCCACACGGTCTTTTTGGGATCGGTGACCCGGGCCAAAGCCTCGGACAGCGAAAGGGTCTGCACGGGCTCCACTTCAAGGATAACACCCTGGTGATTGCCGCCCTTTGCCATATGATCAAGGCTGCGCGGATTCATAAAATCCACCGCAACTCCGGCCTTCCTGGCCAGCGACACTATTATCTTGGCCTTTCCCTCCAGGGAACCTTCGGACACATACAGCCTGTGCACCTTCCGTCTGCCGCTCTTCAAGATCTCTTCGGCGGTATTCGCCCCATATAACATTTCAGGTCTCATACTTATTTTCCTTTAGCCCGCGATCACGCTGCTATCTTAGCATTTCCGAAACTAGTGCCCACGCTCAGCGCGGTCCGTATCTCGGGACAGTCCGAAGGCACCCGGCGCAGTTTACCCACGGCCTGGGCCAGGGTAACGCTCACGCACTTATAGCAGTTCAGGGACATCATCCGCCCGAACTTTTTTCTTTCTATAAGATCAACCGCGCCCACTCCGAAGCCCGTGGCCAGCCACCTGTCAAAAGGCGTGGGGGAGCCTCCCCGCTGGAGGTGGCCAAGCACCACCACCCTGCATTCCACTTCTATATTCTTTTCTATCAACCCGGCTATTTTATAGGAAACGCCGCCCAGCCTCAGCGGGTCGGTCGAACCCGCCACCACCCGGTTCACAGTCATCTCTCCATTTTCCGGCTTTGCCCCTTCCGAAGCCACCACGATGGAAAAATGCTTGCCTCTCCGGCGCCGGTCGTTTATGGCTTTCAAGATATCCTGCGGTCTATAGGGGATCTCGGGGAGAAGAATTATATCGCCGCCGCCGGCGATTCCGGACCTTAACGCTATCCAGCCGGCGTAGCGCCCCATAGTTTCAACTATCATCACGCGGTGATGCGACTCGGCCGTGGTATGCACATTATCTATAGCTTCAGTCGCCACTTTAAGCGCGGAATCAAAGCCGAAAGTCACGTCCGTGGCCGAGAGGTCGTTATCTATGGTCTTGGGAACCCCCACTACAGGGAAGCCCTTTTTATGCAGCTTGTACGCAATGTTCAGGGTACCGTCTCCGCCTATCGCCACCAAAGCGTTCACCCCCGCTTTTTTAAGGTTCTTAACGGCCAGCCCCGAGAGGTCCTTCGGACTTCCGGCCGCCCCGAACGGCTCCAGGGTATAAGCGAAAGGATTGGCGGTATTGGAGGTGCCTAATATGGTGCCGCCGCGTATGAGAATACCGGATACGGCACGATCGTCCAAGGTTTCAAACCGACTTTCCACCACGCCCTTATAGCCGTCTTTGAAACCTATGACTTCCCAGCCTTTTCTCAAAGCGGCTTTTGTCACTCCGCGCACTACGGCGTTAAGACCGGGACAATCGCCCCCGCCGGTAAGAATTCCGATTTTCATAAAAAATCTCCCTTGGTTATCGCCAGACAGCGGGATAAAACTACTGCTGGACCGCTAGGCTGCTTCTTAAAGGTTCTCATAACTTATGTCTTTCCGGCAGTCCATCCGTCTCGCTGATTAGCTGTCCAGCTGACTAGAACGGCCATGGATAGACCGGGTCTTTTTCTTTAGAAATAATATACAGGATGCAGACCAGCATTTGCGCCGGGTGGGCCAGCCGGGCGAAGTCGAAATCCAGGTGGATCTGGAATCTATCAGCAGAAAGCGGATCCCAGAACACAAAACCGGCCCGCCGTTCAGCCGCGAAGATACCATAGCGGGAGCGCAAGGCGCCCCCCAGATTGCCGAAGAGCTTCCTCATGAGATGCACAGAGGGATAATCGTCTTTGACGGTGAACACTATCTGGTTATCGGTATCCACAAAATCCCAGGACCTGCCGGTCAGCCCCCCCTTATTCATTACCCGGGCCAGTTCTTTGCCCTTGCCGTCGCGTATAAGGCAGTAGAACACGTCTTTCTTGGCTTCCATCAGGAGATTGGATTGCGAGTCATAGAGTTCCAGAACCTGTTTTTTGTTGAAATACATTGAGATACCGGCTATCAGCGGAACCGCGAAGAAGATCTCCGGCGCCGAGGCCCAGAGCCGGCCGCCGGGCAGCATCAGCAAAAAATTGGCCGCCATCTCCCCTTTGCCGTAGAAAGCCAGCAGGCTCCAGAAAAAATGGAAGAAAACACCACCGTAGATAGAACCGGCGACATAGAATTCGTGCCCGAACTCAAAATATACCAGCAGCAGCTGCTTCTGGCGCGTGATCACGTTATAAGTACAGTTCTTCAGCGTGGAACTCCGGGAAATTATAAAAGGAAAAAAGAAATCAGGCGGAACGTCTTTGGGTGGAGGAGAAAGTTTCGGATTCTGGAATTTTGCCGCCCGGGCTCTCGCCCAGAAAGAACCTATTACCCAGAAGGCGAGCAAAGCGGCCCAAACATAAAAATCAATCGGCTTACGCCTTATGTAAGGCGTTCTTGCGGCATCTTTATTCAATTCAAGTTTTGAAAATAAATCCCGGGCTGCGCTCAGGGTCTTGGCGCCGGCTGAAGGAACCGCGCTTCCCTGTCCCGTCTGTAAAGCGGGGGAATCGATCTCGGCCGGACCGGCGGATTCGGGTCCGGCAATTGCGGTCGGAATGGAAGCTTCTACGACAGGAGCGAAAGCGGAAACAGGCGCTGTGGAAACATCGGGTTCCTCATCCTTAAAAATCTGAACTCGGCTCTCTTCCAGCCTCTGCTTTGGTTTCCGAACCACCTTTATCTTTTTGGGCCTGGGCAGCTCTATTTTTTCTCCCGGCTTGCGAATGGTGGATATGACTCCCCTAAAATCCCCGTCATCAAGCCCACGCGCGGAGATGGCATAGGAAACGCCTCCATAAGTAAAAAAGGCCGTGTAGACCGGGTCGCCCATGGATTCGTATACTGTGTAGTAGGCGGTGGAAACACCGTGGATCCCCGCAGACCGGACATCTCCGGAGAGGCTGTTGCCTTTACTGCGGAGCGAATCCACCTGTTCCTTTACGCGAGCCTGGAGATAATAATCGCTCAGTTCCGAATCCAGTTTTACGAACTCAAAAAATAATCTTCCTTTTTCCGACTTAAGAACAACCGCCGGGTCATCGCTCTTTCTGGTCTTCCACCCCAAGGGGAGGTCCGCCGCCAAAGCGGCGGCCGGGTCGTTGAACTCCTCGGAAAAAACCGGAGCCGCAAGACATAGAAAGCATACCGACGAAATTATGCAGATAGCCCTTCTCATAAAATAAAGACTGTATTATATCAATTTAAATTATGCAGCGTGAGACAAGGGAAACTAGTTATGTTCGTGGCGATGGTGGCTGTCCGGCATATGCTCGTGAGTATGCCGGACCGGTTCGTGAATATGCGCGTGCGTATGAGCAGCTCCACCCGGCGCCGCCGGACCGTGGACATGTGCGTGATGGCCGTCATGGAGATGGTAGTGAACATGCTCTATATCGGTATGATCATGCGCGTGGGCGTGCTTTTCACCAAACAGAAGGGCCGCCGCCAACCCCATAAGGATAAAAGCGGCTGCGAACCTGGCATCCGCGCTTTCGCCAAGCCATAGGAAAGAAAGCGCCGCCCCTATGAAAGGATAAATGCCGAAAAACGCCCCGGCTCTTGAGGCGCCCAGCTCGCGCATGGCGCGTATGAGAAAAACCAGACTGACACCGTAACCTACGAACCCCAGCATAAGGGCCAGGACCATGGGTTTCAGGGCGGGCAAAACTCCGCCGGAATAAAAAGCCAGGCAAAGAGTGGCGGAACCGCCGGCAAGACCTTTTATAATTCCCAGACTTACCGGGTCCTTAAGCGACACTTTAGCCGTAAGATTATTATCGAGGGCCCACATAAGGCTTGAAAGCGCCACGAAAACAAGACCGGGATTTAAATTAAACCCGCCGGGCTCAAAACTCAACGCCATGCCGCCGGCCGTCACAAGACAGGCCGCGAGCCAGAACCGCCGACCGCCATGCTCCTTGAAAAATAAAACCGCTATAAGGGCGGTAAAAACCAGCTCAAAATTGAGCAGCAGCGAAGCGGCGGAAGAAGATGAAAGGTTTAAACCGGTAAAAAGAAATGCGGGAGCCAGCACGCCCCCGGCAACGGTAAAACCGGCCACATAAGGCAGATCTTTCTTTTCGAACGGAGCTTCTCCGGCTCCACGTTCCGCCCGGCCGGATAAAAGTTTATAAATAAAAAGGCCCAGCCCCCCGCCAAGGTAACAGAGCGCCGAAAGTTCAAGGGGCTTGAGACTATTTAACAGGGTTTTGCCTAAAGGTACGGACAGCGCGAAGAGGAAAGCCGCCGACAGTGCGTAAATATAGGGCATAAAAATGCTTATACAGGCCGTTTATAATTTCTTTGGCCGTTCCGAAACCGGATTTTATGGGCAAGAAAGGCCGGGTCCGCAACCCTCTAACGCGGGGAATCCATTATATTTCTGTCCGCCTTATTTCTCAACGGAAACCGCTTCCAACCGCGGGATTCTGGTTAACATGGATACGGCTTGAATTAACAGTCTGCTGAAAAACCCCCTTTCGGGGTCTTTTGACCGATTTTTGCCTGCGCCTTTGCGCTGCTCAACTCACAGTCACTCGTCGAGAATGCTCGTTTCGCATCGCTTCGGCTCGGCTTCAAAATCCGCTCAAAATACCTCCGAGTAGGGTTTTTCAGCAGACTGTTAATCAAAAAACCGGAGCCCGACCATATAGAAGCAATTACCAACCGGTTTTATTCTTTTTTATCGGGAGGCATGGGCGCCTTGGAAATTTTTAATCGCAATTCGCAGCGCAGGCAGCGCTTTGCGGCGGCGATGGCGTCTTTTTCTTTAAGACTTAGCTCTACCAGGTTAAAATTATTCCGCCTTTTGGCGGCACTGATCGAAGGCGGTTCCGCCCTTTCACAGGAACAGAAACTTTCGTCCCTTCCAAGACAGCCAGGCGGCTCCTCCGCCGGTATAAATAGCCGGTCGATCACTCCGGAACCGCCCAGGTATTTGTCTATCGAAACGGCGGCCTTTCTGCCGGCCTGGACCGCTTCTATTATGGAAGCAGGGCCGCTCACGGCGTCTCCGCCGGCGAACACGCCTTTCCTTGAACAGGCCATGGTCTCCGGGTCGGCCTGAATACAGCATTTTTTGTCAAGCGGAAGGGCAAAGCCGTCCGGCACGGCCGGCCTCTGGCCTATGGCGGTTATTATCCTGTCCGCCTTGATAACGATCTTGCTTCCTTCGATGGGAACCGGACGCCGCCTTCCGCCGGCGTCGGGCTCGCCCAGTTTCATAAGGATACATGCAACGCCCAGTTTTTTACCCAAGGAGAATATTTTTTCCGGGGCGGTAAGAAATCGGAATTTAACGCCTTCTTTTACGGCTTCTTCCACCTCCTCCGGCAGCGCCGGCATTTCCTCGCGGGTCCGGCGGTACAGTACCGTAACTTTTTTCGCTCCCACCCTTAAAGCCGTCCTGGCCACATCCATCGCCACGTTGCCGCCGCCGACCACCAGCACTTCCCCGGTAATATCGGATTTTTTACCAAAGCTCACGGCCTGCAGAAAATAGATCCCGTCCATTATCCGCGGATCGTTTTCCCCCTCCGCGCCCATTTTCATACCGGAGGGAGCGCCCACGGCCACAAAAACCGCGTCGAAACCCTGTTCGAACAATGCGTCTATGGATTTTACTTCCGAGTTGGTTACTATTTTTACACCTATAGCGGTTATTTCGGAGATCTCCCCTGCCAGAACCTTCCTAGGCAGCCGGTACGCTGGGATGGCGGACCTCATCATGCCTCCCGGCTCGCTCAAAGCTTCAAAAACCGTCACGGCATGGCCAGCCTGCCTTAAATACCAAGCGGTTGTCAGCCCGCCGGGGCCCGCCCCCACCACGGCGACTTTTTTACCCGTAGGAGGCTCTATCGCAAGCTTGGAACGCCACCTGCCGGAATCCCGTTCGGCCACGAACCTTTTCAGGGCCCTTATGGAAATAGGCGAATTCAGGGAGCCCCTGCGGCACGCCTCTTCGCACGCGTGATTGCAGGCGTAGCCCAGTGCCAGCGGGAACGGCACTTTTTCCCTTATAACTTCAAGCGCGTCCTGGTATTTTCCGGACGCTATAAGCCGGACGTAGCGCGGGATATCTATGCCCGCCGGACAGGTATTCACGCATGGCAGCAGTTTTTTCGCGCGTTCCTTTTCCTCTAATTTTTCTTTATCGTACAGCGCGCCGGAAGGGCAGACTTCCACGCAAGCCAGGCAGAATTTACAGCCGGAATCCTTAAGCGGCGCGTTACACCCCGTACCCACAACGGTCTTTATCCCGCGGTTCACAAGGCCTATCGCGCCCGTTTTACGCACATCCCGGCACATCCTTACGCAGCGGCCGCATAAAATACATTTATCCAGGTCCCTGACGAAGAACGGGTCGTAGAGCGCCGGGAGAATATTTGCGGGCTTTGGAACGGATCCCGGCAGCAGGTCCTTACGCCCGATCCAGTCCGCGACTTTCCGCAATTGCGACGCTTTCTCCGGGTCTCCGGAATAGGCGCTCAAAATGAGCCAAAGAATATCTTTTCTGAGGTTCCGGAGTTTAGGGGTATCCGTGCGTACCACCATCCCTTCCTTCGCCGGTGTGGTGCAGGAAGCGGGCGCGCCTCTAACTCCGTCTATCTCCACAATACATAAGCGGCAGGAGCCTATAGGCGGGAGATCCGGGTGATAGCATAAATTCGGGATATAAACTCCGGCCTGGAGCGCCGCTTCAAGCACCGTGGCTCCGGCTTTAACTTCCACTTTTTTATCGTCGATCCTGAGTTCTATCATTTTATCGCCATCACCGGGCAGACATTGATGCAGGCCTTGCATTTTATGCATTTGGCCTTATCTATACCGGCATATTCTTTTTTTTGCCACACTACGGCCCCGGCGGGGCACACGGACAGGCAGCGTCCGCATTTGATGCACTTGCTTTCCACAACCTCGAATTTTACCAGCGGCACGCACACCGAGGCGCGGCAGGCCTTGTCTTCTATATGTTCCTTGTATTCCTCGGGGAAATAGCGCAGCGTGGTCAAAACCGAATTGGGAGCTGTATTACCCAGCCCGCAAAGGGCCGTATCCTTTATGGCCGTCGCCATCTCGCGCAAAAATTCCAGATGCGCCGGTCTGCCTTTGCCGCCGCAGATCTCTTCCAGCGCTTCCAGCATCCTTTTCAATCCCACCCGGCAGGGCACGCATTTGCCGCAGGATTCCGATACCGTGAACTCTAAAAAAAACCGCGCCATATCCACCATGCAGGTCAGTTTATCCATCACCACCATTCCGCCGGAACCCATTATGGCGCCGGTCCGGGTAATGGACTCGTAATCTATGGGCGTATCCAGAAGGCTTTCCGGCAGGCAGCCTCCGGACGGGCCTCCGATCTGCACGCCTTTGAAGCCGATGTTCTTATGCAGCATACCGCCGCCGGGCCCGAATATGAGAGAGCGCAGAGTGGTGCCCATCGGCACTTCCACAAGACCGGTGTTCTTCACTTTCCCGGCCAGCGCGAAAACTTTAGTACCCTTGCTTCCCTCAGGTCCTATAGCGGAAAACCATTTTGCGCCTTTTGTGAGAATATGCCCGACATTGGCGAAAGTCTCTACGTTATTGATGGTAGTCGGCTTGCCCCACAGGCCCTGCTGGGCCGGGAACGGAGGCCTGGGAACCGGCATCCCCCTGCGCCCTTCTATCGAAGCGATCAGCGCGGTTTCCTCACCGCATACGAACGCGCCCGCGCCCTGCTTTATTTTGATATCGAACGAGAAACCGCTTTTAAAAACGCTTTTGCCCAAAAACCCTTTTTCCCCGGCCTGCGCTATGGCTTTTTCCAGCCGCTTTATAGCCAGCGGATATTCAGCGCGGCAATAGACGTAGCCTTCGCAGGCGCCGATAGCGTACCCCGCTATTATCATACCTTCTATAACGGCCTGCGGGTCCCCTTCCAGTATGCTGCGGTCCATGAACGCGCCCGGGTCGCCCTCGTCGCCGTTGCAGATCACGTATTTAACATCGCCTTCAGCGGCCCTGCAAAATTCCCATTTGAGCCCGGTCAGGAAGCCGGCGCCGCCGCGCCCCCTGAGGCCGGAACTCTTAACTTCTTGCGCCACTTTTTCCGGAGCCATGGCCAGCGCCAGCGCCAGCGCCTTATAGCCGCCGCACGCTATATAATCTTCGATATTTTCGGGGTCTATCTCTCCGCAATTAGCCAGGACCACCCGCATCTGGCCGGCAAAGAACTGCTTATAATCTTCTCCAGCCAGCAATTCCTTTACCGGCTCTCCGCGCAGCAGATGCTGTTCCGTTATCCGGGCCGCGTCTTCCGGCTTCACGTATTCGTAAGTGACCCTGTCGCCGCCGGGCGCGGCTATATCCACCAGTATGTCCCTGAACAAGCCCCTGTCCCCGGTCCGCACAATCCGGTATTTGCCGGCCAGTTTATGGCGTTTCAGTTCCTTCTCAAAATTTTTCGCCAGGGCCTCCGCCCCGGCCGAAAGCCCGCTCGTACCCATGCATATAAGTATTTTTATCTTTTCCATTGTTTAGCCGAAAGGCGGTATTTGTCCAAAACCCCCTCTATGGTCTGTATGGTGCAGCGCCCGTAAAAATCCTGGTCCACAACGATGGCCGGCGCCATTCCGCAACAACCGAGACAGGCGACCCGCTCCAGGGAGAACAGGCCGTCCCTGGTGGGTTTGCCTTCCGCAGCGCTTAATTTATCCGCTATGTAATCAAGCAGTTCCTTGCCTCCCATAACATGACAGGCGGTACCCTGACAGACCTTGATTATATGCTTACCCTGCGGAGTAAGGTAGAATTGGGCGTAGAAGGTGAGGATGCCGTAAATATCAACGGGATAGATACCGAACTCTTTGGCGATCAGGGCTATGACTTCCGCAGGGACATAACCATAAGAGGCCTGGACGTCCTGCAATAACGGGATGAGCACGCCTTTTTTGGCGCGGTATTTTTTGACCAGTTTTTTAGCTGCGGAGAGGTCTATCTTCATTTTTTGTCTTATGGCGTCGTTCCGTATTTCTAAATTATAATATTAAAAATCCCGCCCGCACAACCGCGCCGGGGTTACCGGGTTTCACAATGTTGACAACCCCGATTTAGGTTTGTAATATAATTAGACAGCCTGATAAATCTTGGACCGCAGTTCTCATGGTGAAATACACCCGTCAAACTAAAAATCAAAAAGGAGCTGTTCTTATGCCTAAAACCGCAGCAACCGCAGAGAAAAAAAGTTCGGCGCACGATTATGTGAACGGACTTATAGAGCATGTAGTGAGCAAAAACCCCGGTGAAAAAGAATTTCACCAGGCCGTGAAAGAAGTCCTCGAGACCCTGACACCCATCCTTGAGAAGCACCCTGAATATATCAAAGCGAAGATCCTTGACAGGCTCGTAGAGCCGGAAAGAGCCCTGATCTTCCGCGTCGCCTGGCAGGATGACAAAGGCGAAACCCGCATAAACCGCGGCTTCCGCGTACAATTCAACAGCGCCATCGGCCCATACAAAGGCGGCCTGCGCTTCCACCCCTCGGTTAACCTGAGCATCCTTAAATTCCTCGGCTTCGAGCAGATCTTCAAGAACTCCCTGACCACCCTCCCCATGGGCGGCGGCAAGGGCGGCTCGGACTTCGACCCCAAAGGCAAGAGCGACGGCGAAGTTATGCGTTTCTGCCAGAGCTTTATGACCGAACTGTTCCGCCATATCGGCCCCGACACAGACGTGCCGGCCGGCGACATCGGCGTGGGCGGCCGGGAGATCGGCTTCATGTTCGGACAGTACAAACGCCTGGCGAACGAATTCACCGGCGTGCTGACCGGCAAGGGCACCACCTGGGGCGGCTCCCTGATACGGCCCGAAGCCACCGGGTACGGCGTGGTCTATTTCTGCGAAGAGCAGTTGAAGACAAAGGGCGCCGGCCTGAAGGGAAAGACCGTGGCTGTCTCCGGCTTCGGCAATGTCGCCTGGGGCGCGGTGAAGAAGGTAAACGACCTCGGCGGCAAGGCGGTCACGATCTCCGGCCCCGACGGGTACATTTACGACAAGGACGGCATCAAGGGCGACAAATGGGAATATATGCTTAAGCTGCGCGCTTCCGGCCAGGATATCGTGGCCCCGTACGCGGAGAAATTCAAAGGCGCTGAATTCCACGCCGGCAAAAAACCCTGGTGCGTGAAGGTTGACGTGGCGCTGCCTTGCGCCACTCAGAACGAGCTTAACGAGAAAGACGCGGCCGAACTGGTGAAGAACGGCTGCATGTGCGTAACGGAAGGCGCCAACATGCCCTGCACGCCGGAAGCCGTAGAGGTTTTCATGAAGGCGAAGCTGCTGTTCGCGCCCGGTAAGGCGTCTAACGCGGGCGGCGTGGCCACTTCAGGGCTTGAGATGAGCCAGAACAGCATGCGGATGAGCTGGTCCAGCGAAGAGGTGGATAAGCACCTGCACGAGATCATGGTGAACATTCATAATGCCTGCGTGACGGCCGCCAAAGAAGCGGGGCAGCCTGGGAATTATGTGATGGGAGCGAACATCGCCGGCTTCAAAAAAGTCGCCGAAGCTATGATGGCCCAGGGCTTGGTGTAAGGGAAAACAACCGACTGATAAAAGAGGGCGTCCGCTTAAATCGGACGCCCTCTTTATTTATCAGGTTGCGCTTACCCATCGGATTGAGCGCTTTGGTTTCAACCTACGAATAAAACCGTTATCAGTCCTCTTATTGAAACACGCCTTTTTACCGGTAAAACGCGACAAATCATTTAAAATCAGTCTATATAATTGATAACACCTTCTTTCCTAGGCAGGGCATGGGACGGACGCTGGGCTTTATAGCCCAGAGCCACGGCATAGCAGGGCTCATACCCTTCTGGCAGTTGAAGTCTCAGCAATTCCCCCTTCATGGCGAACCAGTACCGCGCGAGCCCTATCCAGCAGGAACCGATGTCCAGGCTTTCCGCGGCGAGCAGCATATTCTCAATCCCGGCGGAACAATCCACCAGAGGCGAAATGGCGTCTTTTTGCATGGAAACAACCACAACAACGGGCGCGTTATGGAATATGTGGAACTCTTTATTCTCACCTATGCCTTTTATCCAATCCGAATCCTGCAAGGCCATTATTTCCTTGGATTTGGCGCTCATCCGGTCTATCAATTCCTTATTCCTTACAACAGTGAAGTGCCAAGACTGTTCGTTATGCGCACTGGGCGCGTAGGTGGCGGCCTCAAGAATCGCCCCAAGCTCGGAATCTTTGAGCGGATCCGGCTTATATTTACGGATACTCCTGCGGCTTTTAATATTTTCCATCACGGGATTCATAAAGTCTTCCTCCTGTTAAAAAGACCGGCATTATACCCGCGTTGCCGTCCATTTTCCGTACTGGGTCCCGGATAAACACAGTTTCGCGTGACACCGGGGGCAAATAATTATTCCGCCTTCTTTGGCTTTTGCGGGTTTGCATAACCCTCAGGTATTTTTAGCATTTGAGAGAATGGTTGGCAAGACAATAGGAAAGCCGGCGACGCCTTTTAAATGGAACCGGCTCCCGGACGGACATGCTGGATCACGCGTACAATGTTTCTTTTTAAATGCGCCTCGTTCGTAAAGCATTCACAGCAATAATACCTTCTATGCCGGCGCGGATCTTTGCGAGAGGCTCGCCTTTTAAAATAAACTTATCGGCCCGGCATTCGCGATAGGCGCTCACCTCCGCGTCGGGATCCGAACTGAGTATTACGATGGGTGTATTTTTAATATCGTTATGGGACCTGACGCGCATACAAACATCGGCGGCATTGCCGTCGGGCAAATGAAAATCCACCACTATGCAGTCCGGCCGGTGGACTTCGGCCATATTAATTCCGGCGGCACAGGTTGCAGCGGAGTAAACATTGTATTTAGAAATGCGCAACAACTTGACCAGCAGATGTCGCCAGCATTCATCATCGTCTATTATAAGTATAGCGGCTTGATTCATATGCCAAGTATCCGGGCTTCCAGGACGGGCAGCCGGCCCCCACACATATTTTAATTTTACCCCAGGATATAGTGTACTTAACCGAAGTTTTTTTGTCAATACCCCAGGGTTTTACATAGTAAAACCTTGCAGCCTCTTGAACGAACCCCCTGTTTCAAGGGAGAATATAACTACACCATGGACAATAACATCTATCGGATATTAGGGAAAGCGGTAAAAGACCACCGTCTTGGGTTTGGCTGGTCCCAGGAAGAATTGGGCGGGAGAGCGGGCCTCCACCCAAGCTATATCGGTCAGATCGAAAGAGGAACCAAGAAAATAAGCCTGCTGACCCTCCAAAAATTGGCCGGGGCGCTAAAAGTGAAGCCCACAGACCTTCTGCAGGATAAACCTTTCAAGTATACGCCGTCTTCCTGGGAAAAGAAAATAATAGGTATAATACGGGACAGACCGGCTGAACAACAAAGATTCACCTACCGGATAATCAAAGAAGCGCTGCGCGCGCATACGGCCCGGAATAAAACAAAATAAAACGGGCATGAAAGGAGCGCCGGGCGGATGTCCACATTCTGGCCGTTCGGTTTGGAAAACTCACTTGTATTTTTCAAAGATCCCCCTGATCCTCGCTATCAGACGAAAACAGGCCCCAACCACAGCGTCTATCCTGGACAGCGAGAACGGGGTTAGGGTATCGTCGTCGCGCAGCGGCACCCGGTAAAGACAACAGTAATCGGCCACATTCTCCCTGGCCTTGGTCAATATCCTGTCGATAACGGGATCGTTCACGCTTTGCATCAGTTCCTTTTCCAGCTCCTCGAATTTCAGCCGTTTATAAGCTTCCTCGACAAGTCTATCCGCTGTCTTATCCCGATCCCCACCTTTCATCTCTTCATCCACTATGGAGAGAGGCCGGAGCGCGGAGAGCCGCGTCTTGATCAACTGTTTACCGCCTATCATGCTGGCGGCGACGGCGGCAAAATCCCCGCTTGATATAAATTTATCCAACAGGGATTTAAATTCAACTATCGATTCGTCCGTAACCGCCCCCTGGTCGAGCTTCGCGCAGAATCTCCCGCAAGCCTCCGCCAGCATCTCCCGCTTCAAGTCCATCAGGTGCTCAAAAATGTTCTGAAGAGAGGTGATGAAAAACTCTTTCTGATTAATATACCCGGGAGGAATTTTTTCCGCAAATTCCCTCAACCTGGCGATCAACCTGACCTGATGCTCATATTTCACTTTATAGTCTTTCATAATCGCAATGATAATATATCGGATAGCGCCCTCAAAGTCAATTTTAACCGGAACAATTCAGTTGACTTTTTTCCTTCGCTGAACTCAGGCGCGCTTCGCGCGGCATACCCCCTTGCTGACCTGGCGCGCACAGCGCTTGGCCGGCAACCCGTTTCTACGGGGGAATCCTGAAATATTTATATTCCCATATTTTTCAATAAAAACCATGTGCGGAATTCGGATTAAAAAGCAAAGCCCCGGCTTATACAACTCCGGGGCTTAGACCCTGTATTTGATTTACTTACTTTCCGGAGAGGCAGGGGTTTTATTTTCCTGCTTTTTGACCTCTTTTATTTTCTTCACAGCTTCCGGATGGTCTTTTTTGAACTGTTCAATTTCCGCATTTTGAGAATCTTTAAGGGCTTTAACCACTGTTTTATCAACAGCCCTCTGCTTTTCAACCGCTTCTCGCATCTCGGTTACAGGCTTCCCCTTCATAGACGCTTTAAGCTGGTTGACAGTTTCTTCCCGCTTTTTTTTAAGTTCCGCCAGGGCCTGCCCATGGCTTTTCTTCAGTTCAACCATGGTAAGCGGAGTTTTAACAACCGCCGCGGTCTGAACAGGCGCGGCCTGAACTATTGGTTGGGCTGGGACGACCGGAACCTCAACCGCGGGCTGAGCCGGAGCGGCCGGGGCCTCAACTACGGGCTTCGCCGGGACGGCCCGGGTGTTTTCCTGAGCGCCGGCGAAAACGCCGAAAAGACTAAGCATCGCTGAAATAATAACTATTTTCATTATCTTTGTGCTCCTTATCCAACCCTTAAACAAATATTTTTAAGCAAATAAGATAGGCGTAGGCAAGACCGCTCAACCGGCAATATAAAACCCCGCAGAGAGGGGACTCTTAAACACAACTTATCAGCGGAGACTGTCAGAGCAGCGGATTCGAAACCACGCCGTCGGCAAGTTTGGGCTCGAACCAGGTGGACTTGGGCGGCATCACCTGATTATCGTCGGCAACAGAGATCAGTTCCTCCAGCGACGTGGCGTGCAGGGCGAAAGCGGCTTTCATCTCTCCTGAATTGACCCTTTTCTCCAGTTCACCGAGGCCCCTTATTCCGCCTACAAAGTCAACGCGGTCGGATTTTCTCAGATCCCTGATACCCAGGATTTTATCCAGCACCAGATCCGAGAGCACGCTCACATCCAGAGATAAAACAGGGTCGTCATTTTCCGAGGGTGTACTGACCGTGGGTTTCATCATATACCATTTGCATCCAAGGTACATACCGAATTCCCTGCGCGCGGCGGGTTTGGCCTGGCCGCTGACTTCTCTAACCTCGAAACTGTCTTTGACTTTCGCAAGAAAAGATTCCGGAGTCATGCCGTTAAGGTCCTTAACCACCCTGTTATAGTCCCAGATCTTCATCTCGTTCACGGGGTAAGCCACGGCAAGATAGCAGTTGTAAGGCTCGACGCCGGTATGCGCGGCGCCGCGTTGCTCCATCATATATTTCCTGACCCGCGAAGCGGCCGCGGAACGGTGATGCCCATCTGCTATATAAACGGCCTTCTGTGTTTCAAACGCTTCCATTATCTTTTTAATATCGGCCTCATTATCCAGCACCCAGAGAGTGTGAATGACTCCGCCGATACCTTCCACGGAAAACTCGGGAGCCTCATGGACTTTTCTTCTGATGATGGCGTCCACTTCGGGGATCTGCTTATAGGCGATAAGTCCGGGGCCGGTCTGCGCGCCCACGAACTTTATCTGCTTGGCTCTGTCTTCCTCTTTTACCGGGCGGGTAAACTCATGTTTCCTGATCCGGTTGGCGTCATAATCTTCTATGCACGCTCCTACCACCAGCCCGGTCTGGACATGGGCGCCCATCTTCAGCCTGTAAACATAGAAGCAGGGCTTTTTCTCACGGACAAGCACGCCTTCATCCAGCATTTTTTTAAAATTCTCAGCGGCCTTCCGGTAAACGGCATCGGAATAAAGATCCGTGCCTTCGGGGAAATCTATTTCCGCTTTGGACACATGCAGAAAATTCCAGGGATGCCCTTCGGCAAGTTCCCTCGCTTCTTTGGAGTTCAATACGTCGTAAGGGGGAGCGACCACGTCCTGCGCCCGGCCTTTCGCCGGCCTGATGCCGTAAACAGGACTGAATAAAGGAAGTTTTATCATAGTATTAACCCTTTTTGCCGGGACGCCCAGCCGCCCGGATTTCTTCCAGCTGTATCTATATCTTGTCGCCGTTGATGGCGTAGGTCTTCTTGCCGTTCAGCAGATAGTCCGCGATCTGTTCGGCGGCCTGACGCGCCACCGTGATCTGGGCGTCCTTGGTAGAGGCCGCGATATGGGGCGTGGCTATCACGTTCTCCATTCCGAAGAAGATATGTTCCGTGGCGGGCTCTTTGACATAGACGTCGCAGGCCAGCCCGGCTATCTGCCCGCTCTGAAGGGCTTCTTTAATATCCGCCTCAACCATAATGCCGCCGCGGGCGCAATTGATCAGGCGCACGCCTTTCTTCATTTTGGCCATGGCCTCTTTATTTATCATGCCCTTGGTGGCGGGATTTATTACCACGTGATAGGTAATAAAATCCGAATTTTTATAAAGTTCTTCGAGGCCGACCATCTTCACGCCCAATTCCCTGGCCCGCTCGGCCGTCATGACCGGGTCGTAGGCCAGAACTTTCATCTTCAGTCCCATAGCCCTGTCGGCCACCACGGCTCCTATGTTGCCGCACCCCACCACGCCAAGGGTCTTGCCGGTGAGTTCCACGCCTTCGAATTTCTTTTTCTCCCACTTACCGGCATGGGTGGAGGAGTTGGCCTGAGGAATGTGGCGGGCCAAAGCCATCATCATGGCGATGGCGTGTTCGGCGGTGGAAACGGTATTGCCGAAAGGCGTGTTCATTACGACAACTTTTTTTCCGCTGCATGCCGGCACGTCGATATTATCCACCCCGCTGCCGGCCCTGGCCACCGCTTTAAGCTTGGTCGCCGCCTGGATCAGCTCGCAGGTAAGCGTGGTGGCGGAGCGCACTATTATGGCGTCGAACTCGGCTATGCATGCCTTAAGCTCCTCGGGTTTCATCCCTGTCTTAACTATCGGCTCCAGACCCTTTTCCCGAAGGACTTTCTCACATATCACGTCGGCTTTATCGGCTATAAGAACTTTTTTCATTTTAGACCCCTTTTGAATATTCTTTCGAAACCGCGTCATAAGCCCAGTCCAGCCAGCGGGTAAGGACTTCGACATCGGAAGCTTCAACGGTGGCTCCGCACCAGATGCGGATGCCCGCGGGAGCTTTGCCATAGGAATTAATGTCGTAGGCGACGCCTTCTTTGTCCAGCATGGCGGTAATCTTCTTGGCGGCCTTCGTTTTTTCCTCATCGGAGAGTTTGATAAACCAGGGCGCGGTGATCTTCAGACAGACGGAGGTATTGGAACGGATCTCTTTGGTTTCGGCCAGGAAGGCTACCCAACCGGACTTTTCCACCCATTTTTCAAGAGCGTTCAGATTGGCGGTCGAGCGGGCAATAAGACCCTTGCAGCCGCCGATAGATTCCGCCCATTTAAGGGCGTCGATAGCGTCTTCCACGCACAGCATGGAGGGAGTATTCACCGTATTATACTCCAGTTCCCCCGGCTTGAGCTTCCCCTCGGAGGCCAGCCTGAACAGCTTGGGCAGAGGCCAGGAAACTTTGGGTTCGTTCTCTTCCATCCGCTTGACGGCCCTGGGAGAAAGGATGATAACGCCGTGCGCGGCTTCTCCGCCCAGCACTTTCTGCCAGGAGAACGTGATAACGTCCAGCTTCGCGTAATCCATCTCCATGGCGAACACGCCCGAAGTGGCGTCGCAGATGGTAAGACCTTCGCGGTCGGAGCGTATCCAGTTCAGATCGGGAACCCTGACCCCGGAGGTGGTTCCGTTCATGGTAAAAATCACATCGTGTGAAAAATCAGCCTTGCTCAGGTCCGGAAGCTTTCCGTAATCGGCTTTGTATTCTTTCACGTCCGGCAGCTTAAGATACTTAACGGCGTCGGTTATCCAGCCCTTGCCGAAAGATTCCCAGCCGAAGATATCCACCGGGCGCGGCCCCAGCATTGTCCACATAGCCAACTCGACCGCGCCTGTATCGGAACCCGCCACCACGCCTATCCTATAATCCGCGGGCAGGCAAAGGACCTTGCTCATCCGGTCGGAAACTTCTTTCAGTCTGGCTTTTCCCTCTTTGGAACGGTGGGACCGGCCCACAAGCGCGTTTTTAAGCGCGTCAACCGTCCAGCCGGGCCTTTTGGCGCAGGGGCCGGAAGAGAAGTTGGGACATTTGGTCTTTATAGCTGGTTTCTCCATTTGTATTCTCCTTGTTTTAACGCATCCACATATCTGATCGAAACGGCGCGCGATCCGCGGTAAATGCAAATTTTATATACCGTCTTACTTGCTTTAATTTTAACTTTTTAAATTAAGACTGACAACTCTTCACATGAGCCTCTAAGAATCCGCACCCCTTTTGTATAATATAGCCATGCTAACCCAGCGCATCGCGGATTACGAAACCGAATTCGGCGGCTTTGAAAAACTGATGCCCCACAGGATAAAGAACGTGCTGATGGTGGCTTCGCTGTACGATTCCTTCCTTCTTGCCGACGATGAGCGCCTTAACGAGGCCCTGTTCAGCGAACTTCTGGACACCACGGTACACGCCGCCCCGAAGATAACCCGCGTCTCCACCGCCGAAAAGGCCATCGAACGCCTTCAAAAAGGCCCGTTCGACCTCGTTATCGCTATGATACAGATAGGCGACACGGATATGGACAACTTCGTCGCCGAAATTAAAAGGGCCCACCCGGGCCTGCCGGTGGTGCTTCTTTCCTTCAACATGCAGGACGTTCTGAATATTTCCGAGCCGACCCGCGCGCTTGTAAACGGTGTATTCCTGTGGCACGGCGATACCCGCATCTTTTCCGCGATCATCAATCTCCTGGAAGACAAGATGAATTTCGAGCATGATTCGAAAGTCGGAGTGCAGGCGGTTCTGCTGGTTGAAGACAACATAAAGTTTTACTCCTCCTACCTGCCGAACATCTATTCGGAGCTCATGAAACAGACGCAGATAGTCATGGCCGAGGAACTGAACCCCAACAAGAAGATGCTCCGCCTCAAGGCCCGCCCCAAGATCCTTTTCTGCAACGATTTCGACAAAGCCTGGGAAATCTACTCCAAGTATAAGGAAAATCTCCTAGGTGTTATAAGCGATATAGAATATCCCAAAGCCGGAAAATGCGAGCCGGAAGCCGGCCTGCTTCTGACAAAAAGGATAAAAGCCGAGAACCAGGACATGCCGGTCCTTCTGCAATCCTCCGACAGCCGGTTCGCGGGCAGGGCCCAGGAGCTGGGGGCCTCGTTCATGAACAAGGCGGCCTCAGACCTATCAAAGCAGCTGCGCAACTTTATAGTGAGATATTTCGGGTTCGGGGATTTTATTTTTTCGAACAAGAACGGCTATGAGATAGCCAGGGCCGCAGACCTGCACACCATGCTCAAACTGATAAAGACCGTGCCTCTGGATTCTATCCTTTACCACGCGGGCCGCAACCATTTTTCAAAATGGCTGTTCGCCAGAACGGAATTCGAGGCCGCTTACCATATCCGTCCCAAGAAGATCTCGGAGTTCCAGGACGCGGAAGGCTTGCGCAAATATCTCATAGAAACGCTGTATCAGTTCATATACAAGACCCAGTTGGGCACCGTGCTCAGGTTCGACCGGAGACTCTTCGATAACGCCACTCCTTTCGTCAAGATCGGCTCAGGCTCCATAGGCGGCAAGGCCAGAGGACTCGCCTTCGTGGACTTCCTGCTCAGCAAGGACGACATGTCCGAGCGCTACCCGCACGTATTCATAACCGTGCCCAACACAATCGTCCTGGCCACGGACGTCTTCGATTTTTTCATGGAGCAGAATAATCTGGACGCGATAGTCAACGATCACTATCCCAACGAGGAGATCGCCGATATTTTCCTGAAGGCAAAGCTGCCCGACTATGTCATGAAAGACCTGCGCGTTCTTGTGGAGAAGCTTGAAGGCCCCCTGGCCGTCAGATCGTCCTCACTGCTGGAGGATTCCAAAACCCAGCCTTTCGCCGGCATCTATAAGACCTACATGCTGGCCAACAACAACCCAGATCCGGAGATCCGGTTGAAAGAACTGGAAAAAGCGGTAAAGTTTATATACGCTTCCACTTTTTCAAATGAGGCAAAAGCCTACCGCAAACTTACCCCCCACCTGCCGGACGAGGAAAAAATGGCGGTAGTCATACAGAAAGTTGTGGGCCGTTCCTACGCCGGCGGCGCCCGTTTCTACCCTGTTTTCTCCGGAGTGGTGCAATCCTACAACTATTACCCGGTGCCGCCTCTTTCAAGCGAGGACCCGATCGCCCACATTGCGATGGGACTGGGCAAGACTATAGTAGAGGGGCGGACCGCTCTGCGCTTTTCCCCCAGCCACCCGCGCAATCTGCACCAGTTCTCGACTATAGACGATTTCTTCAATAACTCGCAGAAAATATTTATCGCGCTGGACATCTCAAACAGGGCGGGCTCCGCGCTGACATACGATAAAGAACCGGATCTGCTCCTGGTGGAAACCGACACCGCGGAAGCGGACGGCACGCTGGAGTTGGTGGCCTCGTCCTACTCCGTGGAAAACGATTTAATTTCAGATTCCATCTCACAACCCGGAGCAAGACTGGTTACTTTCGCCCCCATCCTCAAAAATGACGCCATCCCCCTGTCGGAGATCCTCGCGAGCCTGGCAAAACTGGGCCGGGACGCCATGGGCACGAACATAGAAATGGAGTTCGCCGCTACTTTCGATCCGGAAAGCCGCCGCACCGAGTTCGCTATCCTGCAGATGCGGCCCATGGTTTCCCGAAGCCTGGTTAAAAAAGTAAATTTCAGGGATCTGAATAAAGCGAATATCGTCTGCTCCAGCGACTCCACGCTCGGCAACGGCTACATAACCGACATTGCCGACCTTATATACGTCAAGCCGGAAACATTTACCAACCTGAAGACCCATGATATCGCCGCCGAAATCGGGGAATTAAACCAGAAACTGAAACTTGAGAACAGGTTCTGCATGATCATCGGCCCGGGCCGCTGGGGTTCAAGCGACCCCTTCCTCGGAATTCCGGTGAAATGGAACCACATCTCACATTCCAAGGTCATAATCGAAGCGGCTTACGGCACCTTCTCCTCCGACCCCTCCTACGGCACACATTTTTTTCATAACCTGACCTCGCTGGGCATCGGCTATCTTACCGTAAATCCGGTAAAAAAAGAAGGATTTATAGACTGGGACTGGCTGAAAAGTCAGACAGTGCTGACCGACCTGAAGTATGTGCGCCACATACGGCTGGCGAAACCGCTTGATATACGCATAGACGGTTCCACCGGCAAAGGCGTGATAGCGCACACCTGACAAAAGCGAATAGCAGATGGGTTAGTATGGAAATTAGAATTGGAACAGTTGTTTAATGGAAGTGGCGCACGATAGAGCGGGGGGCGGGCGTCAGGAACTCAATAATCCGGGGCGCGCGGGAAACTCGGCTATGCCCCGACTTTACAATCCCAAAGCCCATTAACCCGCATTACATTACAGACCTGCAAGCGGTACGCCGCTACTTCGAGATATATTCCAACCCTTGTTTAGTGGTGTCCAGGACGGGGAGATCCCAGATCTCCAAAGACAGGACATCGCTGAAAAAGCTCTTCTTTCCCTGCGTGCTAACTTTCGCCCACTGCGGGCCGGTCGCTTTAAGCGAGTTCTGCAGCAGGACGTTGCGCAGGTTCTCATCAAGATCCCTCTTAAAATCGTCCACCAGCGGGGATATGGAAAGGCGCAGGCGCTTTTTGTATACCGGCGCCTCGGGGCCGGCCGCCGTTATCTGCGAACCGCCACCGGCCTCCGGAACGCGGCTTACCATCTCCTTGGCGATGAAGAGGCGCCAGGGGTTGGTGCGGATACCGTAATATTTGACCCTGGTATTCTCCGTTATATCCCACCGGCCTATCGCCGAAATTCCGTCCACTAGAGTCCTGAAGCTGGGTTGGATATGCGCAAGGTCTGAAAAGTCCCAGCGGATGGAATAGTCCAGCGAGATGCGGGATTCGCGGCTGTCCTTGGCGAGATTCAGCATCAGCGGACTTTCCTCTTTTTGCCGCCGTACCGGGCTGGTTGAAGGCTCCACCTCCTGAGCTATAGCGGGCGCGCAAGCCAAAGCAAAAATCACAACGCAAAATATTAATACCCGCTTTGCACTTGGCATTTTAATTCGTGACTTTTCCTAGAATCCTTCTTTAGAATATCTTTCCAGCAGGTCGCGCGCTAGTTTTCCCTGGGGATTAAGACGCACGGCTTCGTCCAGAGCGGCTTTAAACTCTTTCTCCAGTTTGGCCTTGTTCTTCAGCCTGCCTTTTTCTATGGAGCTGACCGCCGAGATAACGGCGGCCCGGATGGAATAAGTGTCGGCGAGAAATTTATCTTTGGTCATGAACGGCATCCAGCCCGGCTTCTCAAGCGCCGTTTCTATCACCGCGTCCGATTCTTCATAAGCCCTGTAAAGGAGCTGTTTACCGGCTTTTACTCCGGCTCCCGTCAAAATCATGCCGGCTCCTTCCTGGAAATCCACTTCCACCAGCTGTTTTCTGGCGTCCAGAAAATCCGGGTAATTCTGAACGGCGCTCTGATAAAGAGCGCGCGCCTGTGAATAATCCTTTTTCACAAGAGCCACGTTGCCCTGTACAGTAAGGCTGACCGCCTTGATGAAGGCGGGCTCCGCGTCCATTTTTGCCACCGACGCATATACGCGCTCCGCTTCAGGTCCGCTCCCGGCAAGATCCCCCAGCGCCACTTCCACGGAAGAGAGGAGCTCCTCGGGAACTTTTTTCTTCAAAACCGGATCGGCGGCATCCATCCTGGCGATAGCTCTTTGCAGTTCCTCCGCCCGCCGCCTCACGCGCGTATATTCCCTGGCTTTTTCTATAAGCGTGTCCGGAGCCTTGTTTAGGCTTAGATAACCTTCCGATTCAACCCAAGGCGCCATGGAGGCGTAGCATAGAGCCAGCGTCATAGAGGTCGCGTAAGGCTGCGGAGCATCCTTGGAGGAATTTTCGGCCTCCAACCGGGCGGCCAGAGCGTTCAGAGAGTAAAGATCACCGCGCACCGACAAGGCGTTTATTACCGCGGAATAGACCGGCCAGTTGGACGGGGAGCCTCGCAACACCCGTTTCAGTATGGCGATCTCCAGATCAAACCCCCTTGCAAAACCGGCTTTATTGGCTTTCTCCGTCAGCTCTTCAAGGGTTTCCAGGGACCGGCGGGAGGCGGGGCGGTAGTCCAGGCTTTTACCTATATCGGAGTAAGCGGTCTCCAATTCCGCCTGGGAAGGGTTCTGGAGAGCAAGCGTCTTAAGAACTCTTGAAAGATAGTAGCCGGAAACTTTTTCCTTTACCATTGCGCAGCCCATCAAAGAAACTGCGACAAGGGCGATAGCGATCAGTTTTTTCATACTAAAGATCATGAACTCCTATTATTTCCCCGAAATATTCCATGCTCAGAGCTTAGTCCAATCCAGAAGGATCTTGCCGGAATTACCGGAAGACATTATCTCAAAACCTTCTTTGAACCGCGCCGCGGGGAATCTATGGGTTATGATGGGTTTTATATTCAGGCCGCTGGTCAGCATGGCGCACATTTTATACCAGGTCTCGAACATTTCGCGGCCGTAGATGCCCTTAAGGAACAGGGCCTTAAAGATCACCTGGTTCCAGGGTATGGTGGTATTGGGCGGCAGGATGCCCAGCAGGGCGATCTTCGCGCCCATCTTTACCGCCGGGATCATATCGTTGAAAGCCTGGGCGTTGCCGGACATTTCAAGCCCCACATCGAAACCTTCCGTCATCTTAAGGCGGTGAATGACGTCGGAGAGTTTTTCCCTGCGCGCGTCCACCACGTTCTTTACGCCGAGTTTGCGGGCCAGTTCCATGCGGTATTCATTCACGTCGGTTATGACAACGTGGCGCGCGCCCACGTGCTGGGCGATGACCGCGGCCATGATGCCGATGGGACCGGCGCCTGTGATAAGAACATCCTCGCCCACCAGGTCAAAGGAAAGAGCCGTATGCACCGCGTTGCCCAGGGGATCCAGGATCGAGGCTTCGTCGTCGCTGACTCCTTCGGGAACCGGAAAAACATTTTTGGAGGGTATCGCCAGATATTCGGCAAAACACCCCGGCCGGTTCACTCCCACGCCTTTGGTATTTATGCAAAGATGCCTGTGGCCGGCCCGGCAATTTCTGCAATGTCCGCAGACTATATGGCCTTCCCCCGAAACCTTTTCGCCTATGGTCAATCCCTCTACATGCTTGCCCATTTCGGCTATCTCGCCCACGAACTCATGGCCCACGTGCATGGGCACAGGTATCGTTTTCTGCGACCATTCATCCCATTGATAGATGTGGATGTCGGTACCGCAAATGGCGGTTTGTTTTATTTTTATCAATACGTCATGGTCGCCTATCTCGGGCTTGGGAATATCTTCCATCCAGAGGCCTTTCTCGCGGTTCTTTTTAACAAGAGCTTTCATAATATCCCCTTATTTGTGCCGGCCAACGACCGTTTGATAGCCATAGGCCCTGATACGGCGCAACTTTAGGCTAGTAAATTTTTCAGGCCGGCAACGAAGTATCCGACAAGGCTTATTATACCGCTTAAGGAAAAACCTTTACAATGCCCGCCGAGGCGCCGTATCAGGTCTATGGCCATGCCGTGACTGACCTATGGGCATGCCCGCGCATCAAGAGCTATGCTCATCAAAAACGGCCAATTTTGTAATGAAAGCCGTATGTCGGACAGGCTCCCAGGCGGCGGGCTTTCTTTTTTTAGGGGTAATTAGCGGACTGTTAGAAAAGTTTGGGGATTTCTTTTTCAAAGAACGCTTTTATTTCACGCCAAGCCGCGGGTTTGAGCATTCTGGGCAACGGCTCCTTTTCAGCGTCCTCAAAATATACCAGCGCTTTAGCGGCTTGAACGGCGAAATTCGGATGGTCCGTAAACTTTCGACCCGCCCATTTGAAGAGATCGGCTGCTTTATGCGATCGGCATATAAAAAACAAGTCAATAAAATCCTTTTTGGAGCCCCGGCTTATTACGGCGCTCAGTTTCATGGCCGAAATGTCTTCAACGGAGGCGATTTTAAGCCCGGTCCATTTTGACGGCGGTTTAAGCAGTTTGTAAGGATAGTGGAAAAGGCTTACAGCGGTGTTTTTAAGCCGTAAGTGGCAGGTTCCGTCTTTCTCCTCCATAATTTCCACTTTGCCGG
>Ga0208953_1000678_pt1 | contig 26590 bp, 26 predicted proteins | sample RifOxyB2_FD_184033 | JGI IMG/M metagenome (GOLD analysis project Ga0208953, IMG submission 184033) | Groundwater microbial communities from Rifle, Colorado - Rifle Oxygen_injection B2 (SPAdes) | ecosystem: Environmental > Aquatic > Deep subsurface > Groundwater | place: USA: Rifle, Colorado...
AGCCATCGCCATCGGCCGGATTATCAATCTCAATGTCTGGGACGTGCTGGACAACCCCAACAGTCTGCAAAGCGCGCTTGAACTGGTCGCGCAAAATAATTTAGACATCAGCGAACTGAATATCAGCCAGCGCCTGGACGATAATTTTGTAATCGTGGCGAGTTTAGACTCCTCGCAAATCGGCGAAAAACTCACCAGCACCGAGAAAGTTATCGCCTGGTACCAGGGACAGCCAGTGGCGTTTCTCTCGACCATCAAAAATAAAGATAATACATCCGAACGTTTCTGGGTGGTAACCTCGCCGCTTAAGGACCGCGACGGGCAAAAACAGGCTTTGCTTTCGATGCGAATGTCGCTCTCAAACATGGATCAGTTAACCAGCCAAGTCCTCTGGCGCTCGTACATCATTTTGGCGCTAACGATTTTGGTGATTGTTCTCTTGTTGGCGAATCATACCAGATTTTTCGAATACGCCACTTTATATAAGCGGTTAAAAGAAGTTGATCAGATGAAGGATGAGTTTATCTCTATGGCTTCGCACGAACTGCGCACTCCGGTAACCGGCATCAAAGGCTATCTCTCGATGATTCTGGAAGGCACTTTTGGCGAAGTTTCCGACGAGATTAAAGAAAACCTTGAGATTGCTCAAAAAGAAACCGAGCGTTTGGGCAACTTGGTGGAAGACCTTTTAAACGTCAGCCGCATCGAGCAAGGCCGGCTAAAGGTTGATTTGCAAACGCTGGTTATTACTGATTTGATTGTTGATACGATTAAGGGTTTAAAAATCCAAGCCGACGCCAAGAAGCTGTCTTTGGAATTTAAACCGCATACACCAGAACTTCCGCCAATAAATATTGACCCGGATCGATTGACACAAGTTTTGATTAACCTCTTAGGCAATGCCATCAAATACACCATGAAAGGCGGGGTTGAGGTGTCGACTGAAGCGAAAAATTACGGTGAACTTTTGGAAATCAGGATTAAAGACACTGGGCTCGGCATGTCGGCCCAGGAACGCGAAAAATTGTTTGAGAAATTTTACCGGATCAAAACCGAAGAGACCAAAGACATCATCGGCACTGGGCTGGGATTATGGATTACCAAACAATTGGTGGAATTGATGAAAGGAAAAATCGCGGTGGATTCGATTAAGGGCGTCGGCACGCAAGTAACTTTAAATTTTCCAGTGGTGGTCAAAAAGGAGGAAAAGGCTAAACCGCCGGCTCCGGCAAAATGATACTTTGATACTTTTTCTTGACTAATTAAAAAATTCTGGTAGAGTATTGATGCGACTCAAAGCCTAAGTTATTAAGTAAAGGAGGTGTTTATTGTGGGTCAGAAAGTACCGCCGATCGAAATTCAGGGACTGCCGCTTACATGTAGCGTTTATATTGTGCGAGCGCGTGAATACTGGGAGATTAGGGAAAGCAATAAGCTAACTCTTGAGTTAAGAGAGCCTTCGGCCGGGGGCGTAGTAAAGCTAACTGGAGGTCTAGAACTCGAAAACAATGACCATTATAAATATGTGGTCATCAATCTCACGGAAGCAACGGCATACCGCATATTTACGATGCCTTGTAACACTCGACGATTCAAAAATCTATGGTTTGGCTACGATCGAAAAACTCATTACTGGTGGTTGGCAACCAGAAATGAACCACTTTGGCAACCAGGCGATTGTTATGAATGCAATGTCATGGTTTGCTGAGATTTTTATTAATCCAGCCACTTCAACACCCCATTTAGTTACTAACACTGAATGGGGGTGTTTTTTTGTTTTACAAACTGTTTTGAAAAACATTGAGCTCGTTTTCGTTAGCTTAAACTTACTTGATAAATCATAGCCCCAATTTTTTATAAACCTCGTCTTCTTGATACACTTCGCCTTTTTTAACCTGCTCTCGCGCCTCTTGGATTTCTTGAAGGGTGGTGATATTATCTTTAAATTCTTTAATGCCAATAATTTGTGTAGTCATAAATAAATTATTTTAAAATGTGCCTAAAGTGTGAATCATTTTAAGCCACCCGTCAAATCTGGACAAAATTATACTTTCGTGGTAAATTAGCCCGTTATCTCATAACCAAATGAGATAGCATTCGCTTTTTTGACAATTTTCGAATTTGTCTCTTGTTTCTAAACCAAAACCTACTTTTATAAAGAAGGACTATCATGAAATGGTTAATTTCAATGATATTACCTGATCTACTAACCGATTGCGAGGATATTACTTCTCGCGCGTACTTCGACAAAGAAGGTCCTAAACTCAATGTTACCATAACTGATCCGTTTGATTCGGAAGAACCATATCTTTTCAGATTCTCGCTCGATGCCGCAAAACGGGCATTAGAAAGTTTTGCTCTTGACATGCAAAATCCGGCACCACATAACTATCTTTGGATCGATTTTAAAAAAGCCAAGAGTAGTGAGTGGCACTTTACCAATCTAGCCTTAGCAAAACTTTGGGTGATCTTCCAATTTTTTGTCAACCAATGTGAACTATTAACCAATCTCGATGAAAAAGGAGAAACACAATGAACGAAAAAAAAGTAGTTCAAGAAACCGAGATGACGTATATCCCCTGCCCAATAGGTTCGGGAATTACGCAAAAAGAATGTACCGACATGGTGTCTAGTAATGCGGATACTTGTATGCAAGCAAAGTGTCCCCTTATAACCAATCTCTGCACAGCAATGCAAACACTTACACTGAACGATAAAACATCCGTTGAGTGTGAAGTATTGGCGCAAGGCGGATCTGTCCCAGTTCAAGCTTGCTTGCTGACACAAGACGCAAACATTTGCGCAGACTGCAAGGCAGAATCACGAATATGTGGCCAGTGCGGCACCCTGAAAATCAATGACGAACACTTTGATGTCAAAAATGGGCTATGTTCAATCTGCTCGTCCACGACGTCTGCTGATCATAACGATCAGCCAAATGTTAAAAGCGACGCAAACATTGTAGCGGCAAAAAAATTGGGTGATGAACTCGCCGAAATGGTAGCGCTATTGCTACCTGACAATACGCTTCCTGGCCCCCAAGCGTCAGAGCTCCAGCGCTTGACCCACTTCGGTGGTATTACCACTGCACAAGAATTTATCAACGTCAGCAATAAAAAAATTGCACAGGCACTGCATAATCCAGGTCAACAGCGAAAAGCCATCGCGCTACGCGACGCTCTAAAAAAAGCACAGGATGATGCCAAAACGGCAGATGAAAATCAAAATGATCAGACTGTTCGATCGACCCAAGACTCGACATCGACAACTAATCCAAGCATCGACGCAAATGATGGCAATAAGGATAGTGCCGACACCGACGTCAATAGTGAAGCAAATATTGCTTCAGCAAAACGACTGGGAGAGGAACTCGAGGCAATGGCAAAAGAACTTTTGTATGCCTTTACTGGTACGGTACCGTCACCAGCAGAGCTTCAATGCTTAACTGCTTTGTCCGGAATCCGAAGCGCAGATAATTTTATCAACGCCACGGACGAAGGCATCAGAAAGGCATTGCTCGAACTGAATCAGCAAAAACGCGCAATTGATTTGCGCGACTTGCTCAAATTGGCGCAAGAAGATAAGGAGCTTAAAGAAAACAGGGCTCGTCTTGCGGAGACAGAAAAAAGTCTGCAAAAAGAGATCAACACCGCTCTAGCTGGTCTTGACCTCGTAAAGACGTTAGAACTCAAAGCTGATGAAGCAGGACGCTTGGTAAAGAATGGAATTACAACACTAGAGCAGTTCATAGAAGCTAATTTTGATGAAACAATTAATCCACTTCTAACCAAAAAAGGACCACAACGCCGTCATCTGCGGGAAATTCATCAATATCTGACTCAGGAAACTGAGGAAGAAACCGCGGCTTCAAAGCTAGAAGCAGCTAATAAAAAAACGCTGGAAGAAGCGATTAACAACGCTTTAACTGGTCAAACAACAGCTGGAGGATTTCCGCTTGAAATCAAGGATGACGAAATTCGTCGCCTGGTAGAAAATGGAATTACAACTATTGATCTCCTTATGGCAGCTGATTTTAATTTGGAAATTCTGCCACACCTCTCCGAAGTCAAAAGACAACAGGATCATATGCATAAAATCCTTCAGTGTTTGTTGGCTACCAAGAAACCTACGGTTGTGCTACCGGTCGAGCCTGTCGTCGAGCCTAAAGGCGAGCCATTTGTAGTCGCAAGAAAAGAATTTGCGGAAATAGAAACCGCAAAAAATAATGACGACGAGAAGCCAAAAAAATCTACGTTCAAAGGTCCAATACCTTGGGAACAGATTCATGCCTCCGTCCGAAATAAATTGGAAGGCAACAATATTACAACCCCCGAAGAGTTAAGCGAATACTCACCGTCACAACTGTTTAAACTGAAATTTAATGCACATACAGTCGACTGGCTTCGCATTTATTTTTTGCCGAGCCACAATTTGACTATGTCAAAAGACCCGGTTGTGATTACTTCTGAAAAATCTGCCCCTACTGGCACGACCCAGGCACCTACCCCATCAACCGTTAAATCACTATTGCTTGATTCTGCAGAGGAAATCGAAACCGCGCAAGAAATCAAACAAGCAGAAGAAACTGCGGAAACAGAGACTCCGGATGAAACTCCAGAGCAAATACTGCGACACTTAATCGCCGAGGCACTCGCGCCTATCAAAACCTCAATCGAGGCACTGGCTAACAATGTGCCAAAGCCTAACGATGTTCAAGTAGTTGCCAACGGCAATCAAACGCCGGGCACAACGATAACTATCCAAATCAACAACCTGCCTTTAGATAAATTGACGACCATTGTGCCACTACTATTGGCGCTAGCTCCTCCCGAGGAGTCAAAAAATTGTAAATAATGCTTTACCTAATTAACCCACAAACAAAAACCCCGCTCGACAATCAAATGAAGAGTAGGGGTTGTTTTTTTAAAAAATATTTGTTCACTATTCGCATTTACTGACTGATTCCTGCTCCGCCTGATTCAGTCGGCGGCGGTGGAGGTGGCGGAGGCACTGGTTCAACAGTAACGCCTGAGCTATCTGGCAAGGGTTGACTCGGAATAGGTTGCTGATTATTGTCTCCGCTCATTGGCGCCGGCGGAACCGGCTGCTGTCCCATATTGTTATTCTGATTCTCCGGCAACACCTGCCCCTGTTGCGGCATTATATTATTTTGAACTTGTGGTGGCATTTGTCCTTGTTGCGGCATCATGTTATTTTGATTTTGCGGCGGCATCTGACCTTGTTGAGGCATCATATTATTTTGACCTTGCGGCCGCATTTGCCCCTGTTGCGGCGCAAACTCTACGTCCTGCTCTTGATTTTGTTGCTCCTCCATTTTGGCTTGTTCCTCATTCCAAGCATCCAAGCTGTCTGTAACCTTGTTTTCCAAAGTGTTTAATTTCTGCAAAATTGCTGTGCGCTGTTTTTGAGTCATCTTGGACGAGGCGCGAACAATAGTGTTGACATCAGCCTGTAAATTATTCAAAATCTGCTGGGCAACGCGATAATCGCCGTCATTGATCGCCTCAGTCACTGGAAATATCAGTTCGTAAAGTTGCGCTTTGACTTCTTTATCGCGCACCACGGCAATCCGATCACGCGTTTCCTTTAAGCGCCTGATTGCGCCTTCCAATTCCTGGGGACTGCCGCTCCCCTGCATAAATTCCAGCTCGCCCATCGCCCCTTCCCAATCCTGTTCCTTATAAGCGGCGGTCGCGTTGATTAACGCTTCTTTAACATCGCTCAAATAACCATTGATGCCTGGCAAATCCAACCCTATTTTTTGATAGGCTTTTAATTTAATCAGTTTCTCAATCCGTTTAACCGACGCTGGTAAATCTTTTAATATTTGCGGCAACTCAACTTGCGCCCTGATGGTTGTTACTTCGTCCCACAGCCGGGCGTCATAAAATTCCTGCAAGGCTTCGCGCTGGCTATAATCTGCCGGCGGTTTTTTGATATTAGCGGCATAAATGTCCAACTCTCTCGAAATTTCGGCAATCTGAGACGTTAACTCCGTATTTTTCATCTTAACCGCTTTTTTGCTTAGCGTTTTTAGTTCGCTCTTTTGGCGCGTGATATCGCGCAAGGTGTTAGCGACTTCCCGCGGATCCACAAATTCTTCTTCCAGCATCATCGCCTCTTCTTGATCAATCGCCGTTTTATCTCCTGACGGCATACTGATGATTGTATCCTGTTGCGCCAGCATTACTCCCAAACTAAAAAACAGCAAGGCAGAAACAGGATAGCCGACATGATGTTTTCTCTTTTTAAAATGAAAATGCAAGGCCTTAAAAAAATTCTCCATAATATGTGTTCTCGACCGGCAGTTTAAAATCCGAGGGTTTTAAACCGCAATCAAGCGAGTTTAAAATAATTGATAAATAAAAAAACCACTGCTTAGAAAATGGGAGAGCGATTTTTTAAAACAAAAAAAGAAATTCGTTTGTGGGCTAAAATTTTTTTCCTCCATCTGATATAATTTTAAATCACATACTTGACGGCGTCAAGGGAATATCTGTAGGTTTTTTCGATCGCCATTTCCTGAATAATTTTTTAAGGAACGACAAAATAAATACTGTTATGGCTACACTGCCGGCGATGGCCAACATCATAAATAAACCGGTTAAATTTAAAAATGCCCAGAACACCGATTTGCCAAAAAAATTCTGCTTTAGTCCAGGCAAAGTCTGAATTGTTTTTAACATTTCTTTCGGCGAAAATGACTCTTTTGACCCGACGACCAGCACGTACTTGCCACGATTGTCCGGGCTAGACACCACTAACTGATAAAACCCTGGCCCGGCTTGACTTTTCCAATCTGGCCCTTGATAATAATTATCACCTGCAAAATTTTCGTAAAACGGCGTCCACTTGTATTTCTGACCGTTCAGCACAAAAAAAACAGTCGGCTTTTGATTGCCTGCCGCCAGTTGGCTTGGCTCAAGTAAGGAAACTTTAACTGACACATCTTGCTCGATTCCCGGCAACTTCGGGACCAGTATACCGACATATAATGTAAAAGGATCTTGAGCATTAATTTGATACGAACGCGCCTGGCCTTTTAACTCGCCGTAAAACGCTTGGGAAATTTCCGGATTTTGAACGTGTACCACGCCGCTGCCGGTTACAACTCGCGGCAAGTGAGCATCAACAGTCAGGGGTACCATAAAACTTCCAACCAAAACCACAAAAATTACCAGCAGTTTGTTGATTCTTACATTTGTGGCGCCAGATTTTAGATCGCTTATCATACTTAAATTATTATAACATAAATTAGCTTAGCAAACTATACAAATATGATTAAAACAATTTTTTTGACCTCTGCTATCAAAATGCCAATTTTGGGTTTAGGCACTTGGCAACTAACCGGCAACAAATGTATCCAAGCCGTAACCTCAGCGTTGGAACTGGGGTATCGTTTGATTGATACCGCGGAAATTTACGGCAACCAAAAAGAGATCGGCCAGGCTTTAAAAGCCACGGCTATCCCGCGCCAAGAACTTTTTCTGACGTCCAAAGTCTGGCGCGATAATTTAAAATACGATGACGTTTTTACTGTGTGCCAGCAAACTTTGATGGATTTGCAAACTGATTATTTGGATTTATATTTGATTCATTGGCCAAACTCGCATCTGCCTGTAACCGAAACTCTACGTGCTTTGCAGGAGCTAAAAAATCAGGGCAAAATCCGGGCGATCGGCGTTTCCAATTTTACGATTCATCACCTAAAAGACGCCCTTGCCAACGAAGTGACGATCTCAAATAATCAAGTGGAATTTCACCCGAGCCTGTATCAAAAAAAACTGGAAATATTTTGCCGCGAGCATAAAATTATTTTGACAGCTTATTCGCCGCTCGCTCAAGGACACGACTTAAAAATTAAATTGATTCAGGAGCTCGCTCAAAAATACGGCCGCCCAGTTTCTCAAGTAGTTTTAAACTGGATTTTAGCGCACGGCCATGTAGTGATCCCCCGCTCTCATCAACCAGAGCATATCAGCGATAATTTAAAAACTCTGGACTGGCAACTAGAGCCCGCTGACATTTTGCAAATTGATAATCTTAAGCTGAATCACCGCCTTATTAACCCAGGTTTTGCGGAGTTTGATTATTAAGGAGGAAGTCAAATAAAGTATCGGCGATTTGTCATCCCGAGCTCGTCGAGGGATTCTTTTTTTTGGTATTTACAAATTTTAACTTTTGTGCTACGTTAATAACAAATTGTCAACTAAATTATTTCATCACAGCAATAGGAGGTTAAAAATGAAAAAAGTAATTGCTTACTTGGATTTATGGCTAATGCGATGTGGTATTATCGTAAGCACAGTTATGTATTTTTTCTTTTACGACATTATTAGGGCTCTTGGCGCCTTTATAGTCACTTACGTAGCGGCAGTTATATTGGTCGAGATCTTTCTCCCCAAAGGCAAATGCTATGATCGAGAACCTCGTCCGTATCAAATTCTGTTTTTATTTCCGACCGTAATACCTTTACCAATATTGCCGTTTATTGCCGCTGGTTTTTGGACCGGATTAGCCTACCATTCAAACCCTGCTTCAACATTACAATGGTTCTGCATTTCATTCGCTTTCGCATTCACATCTCTCTTCCGAACCATATCATGGCAGAAAAACATCAACATGTTCAACGACGATCTCTAAAAAAGCGTCGTCCGAGAACGCAAAACTACTCGTTTCTAAGGGGCAAGCCCTGTCATTCGCGAATGACAGGGCAAGCGAGCAGTTTTAAAAAAATCATCCGCCCCTTTTTTGTTTTATCAATTGGCAAAAAAGTAAAATCTATGTATAATCCAAGTGGTTTTTTAGAGGAGCTCAATTATGCCTAAACATCTGCGAAAAAAAACCGACGCTAAAATAGCCATCCGCGATCATCGCCAGATGGTTAAAGCACTGCGAGTGTCGGAGAAAAAATTCCGCTCTTTTTTTGAACACGTCATCGGCGGCGCCTTCCAAAGCACGCCCGACGGCAAATTGCTTTTGGTCAACGATTCCTTTGTCCGCCTGCTCGGTTATCGCTCCAAAGCCGACTTAATGTCAAAAAATGCCGTTGATTTATACGCCGATCCCCAAGACCGCGTCAAGTGGAACAGCCAGCTAATCTCGAAAGGGCGCCTGCAAAACGCGGAGTTGATTTTAAAACGTAAAGACGGACAAATTATCACGGTTTTAGAAAATGCCCGAACATTACACGACGAAAAAGGCAATGTCTTGTATTACGAAGGTACATTAACTGATATCACTGAGCGTAAACAGATTGACTTGGCCAAAACTGAATTCGTTTTCTTGGCCTCCCATCAATTGCGGACGCCGCTTTCGGCCATCAACTGGTATACCGAGGTCCTACTTAACGACTCCCAAGGCACGACTAACACCAAACAAACTGATTATCTGGAAAAAATTTACGCCTCTAACCAGCGGATGATCAATTTAATCAATGATTTCTTAAATGTTTCGCAAATCGAACTCGGCATTATTATCATCAAGCCACAAACGGTGGATCTAGTCGAAAAAAGCCGCAGTGCGCTGGAAGAATTAAAATCCCAATTCTCCGCCAAAGAAATAGAAATTCGGGAAAAATATCAAGGCCAGCCGCGGATCCAAAGCGACCCTAAAATAATCACCGTTATTTTACAAAACCTTCTCTCCAACGCCTTTAAATACACGCCCCCAAAAGGGCAAATCAGTATCACTATTACCAAACAAAAAACCGGGGTCGCGATATTAATTAAAGACAGCGGTTACGGCATACCGCACGATCAGCATCATCAAGTATTTACAAAATTTTTTCGAGCTGATAACATCAAAGAAAGGAGTGTTGCCGGAACCGGTTTAGGATTATACATAGTTAAATCGATGCTTACCAGAATCGGCGGGAAAATTAAATTTAAATCCGCAGAAAAAAGGGGAACTGCCTTTTACATTCATCTTCCTTTTCGTATAGCTTAATACATGCTTGCCAAAACGCCAAAAAGAATCTTAGTTGTTGAGGACGAACTTTTGCTTTTGGAGCTTTTGGTCGATACCTTGATCCACGAGGGCTTTACGGTATTCGAAGCCAAAAACGGACAAACCGGATTAAAACTGGCGCGCCAAAAAAAACCGGATTTAATTTTACTTGACGTAATGATGCCTAAGATGAACGGAATGACGATGCTAAAAAAACTCCGTGCCGACAAAGCCGGACAAAGGGTGCCGGTAATCGTCCTAACCAACGTCGGCGACTCGCAAAATCTGATTGAAGCGCTGGAATTCGATACTTGCCAGTTGGAACTAAGCCAAAACAAAGGCGCGGTTTCGAAAGTCAGCCACCAAGGCATTAAAACTTATTTGAACGCCCGGCTCAAAGGCGGGGTCACAGAATACTTAATCAAATCGAATTTAAAATTGACGGATGTAATTAAAAAAGTTAAACAAATCCTGCGCTAAAATTAATCGCTCTGAAAATAAAAAATGACTGCGATGACAGTCTTTTTTAGTTTAAAAAAATATTGACTCTGTTTAATTGACGCTATTTACCGTGGCGATACTTAGCGCTAAATTTGCTACCGCCTAGGCCGACTGCCAAAAAACCCCTGATTACTTTTTCCCAAACTTCCTGCTTTAAATGACGCGGCGAATGACGATATTTTTGGTCGTAAAATCGCTCATAAAGCATCGGACAATATGTCTTCATCACTTCTTCGCTGGCAAAGCCTTGAGTCGTAATCCCATTGTTAGAAAACTCGTTTTGCGCCCGATCCAAATGAAACCCAACTGTCAACAACGCCGCATTTTTTAACTTATGGGCATCAAATATTTCCTTGACCTCTACCGCATTAGTTTTGGTATCAATTGATTGCTCTTCCAAGATTACCGCATTTGCCAGTTTATCTAACTCGGCTTTGACATCTTCCAAGTTTGATTCTTTTTTGAGCTGCGCCGCATACTTAAGCACCATGTAATCTTTCATCGCCTCTGCCTCAGAAGGCCAGTTTTCGCCGGCAGTTTTCCCTCCGGACAAAATTATTTGCCCTACTCGCCCATTTTGATACATCTCTAAGGCAGCCCGAGCAGTCATTTTTGATTCTAAACTTAAATTGACTTTTTCGTTGTTGGGGTCAGCATCTTTTTCCGGCAATTCCCGCCAATTTTTTCCTAACACAATTAAAGCATCAAAATGCGCTGGTAAGGCTTCGGCTTCGACGTTTTTCTCTAAATTTTCAGGCGCCGGGGTATATCCGTTGCCAGACTCTCTAAACATAAATTTAGTTTAGCATAATGATTTTGATGTTGACAGTGAACGAACGTTCACTTATACTTAGAGTATCCTAAAAAGCAAATTTCTATGATACCCAAATACCCTCACCTCCAAAAAATCCAAAATTTTTATCAACATTACCGCCGCATGCCAAGCTACCGCGAGATCATGGAGCTTGTTGGCTGGAAATCAAAAAATGCGGTATTTAAACTGGTTAACAAGCTGGTTGATCAAAGGCTGATCAAAAAAGACAGCCATGGCCGGCTGTTACCCAGTTCGCTCTTTCACCAAGTGCCGCTTTTGGGCACAGTCGAAGCCGGCTTCCCCAGCCCGGCCGAAGAAGAAACTTCTGATACTATGAGTCTGGATGAATATTTGATTACCAACAAAGAGGCCACTTACCTCTTAAAAGTGCAGGGCGATTCGATGATTGAGGCTGGTATTATGCCGGGCGACTTGGTGCTGGTGGAACGCGGCACCGAACCCCAAGACAACGCCATTGTAGTCGCCGAAATTGACGGCCAGTGGACGCTTAAATATCTGCGAAAACGCGGCAAAACTTTTTTCCTGGAAGCCGCCAACAAAAAGTACCGGCCGATTTTTCCCAAAGAAGGCTTAAACGTCGCCGCCGTGGTTAAAGCGGTGGTGAGGAAGTACTGAAAATTGGTTATTGTTTGTATCTTGTTACTTGGTTATTGGTTATTAATATAAAACTACTTAATGAGCAACAATACCCCTCTCACCATTTCCACCTTCCCCCACGCCATCATCCATATTGATGGCGATGCTTTTTTTGCTTCCTGCGAGCAGGCGCGCGACCCGGCCCTGCGCGGCAAACCGGTGATTACCGGCAAAGAGCGCGGCATCGCGGCCTCGCTTTCCTACGAAGCCAAAGCCTGCGGCGTCCAGCGCGGCATGCGGCTTTCGGACATCAGAAAAATTTGCCCGCAAGTGATCATGTTACCGTCTGATTACGAAACCTACAGCCTATTATCACAAAGATTTTTTTCGATTGTCCGACGCTACACCCCGGACGTGGAAGAATACGGGATTGATGAATGCTTCGCCGACATCACCGGCTTACAGCGGCCGCTTAACGCCTCTTATCCCAAAATTGCCAGCCAGATACAAGCAGATCTCGCACGCGAACTCGGCTGTACTTTTTCGATCGGACTGGCGCCGAACAAAGTTATCGCCAAAGTCGCTTCCAAATGGAAAAAACCAGCTGGACTGACGATTATTCCCGGCCGGGACATTCATCGCTATCTTAATCAATTGCTGGTAGAAAAAATCTGGGGCATCGGGCATCAGACCAGGTCCATGTTGAATAAATATAATATTTATAACGCACTGGAATTCGCGCGCCAAAACGAAGACTGGGTTAAAGCCCATTTTTACAAACCACACTACGAAATTTGGCAGGAATTAAATGGCCGCTATGTACTCGAGCTGAATACTTCTGAAAAGCAATCGTACCAATCAATTCAAAAAGTACGAACTTTTACTCCGCCTTCCAGCAATCGCGACTTTGTCTATTCGCAACTGGCCAAAAATATCGAAAACGCCTGCATCAAAGCCCGGCGCTACTGCTTGGCCGCCAAAAGAATCGTGATTTTTCTGCGTACTCAGGATTTTCACGACCGCGGCCTGGAAATAAAATTTTCACGGCCAACCGCCTTTCCCAATGAAATTATAAAAGTGATTTTCCAGGCCTTTAACGAACTTTTTGATCCAACAAAACTTTACCGGACAACCGGCGCATTTCTGCAACAACTCGAGGAATTCCAAAATAAACAGCTGGATCTGTTTGGACAGTCATTGAAGATCGAAAAACTGACCCGCCTGTGGGGCGCAGTTGATAAAATCAAAAAAAAATACGGCAAACACACCGTTTATCTTGGCGCCAGCTTTTACGCCAACCAATTTGCCCAGCATCAGGGCGCGCGCGGAGCTTTGCCGACCCGGAAATCAAATTTATTCAAAGGCGAGTCCAGCCGCCGGCGCTTGGCGATTCCGATGTTAGCTCCGCCGAGTTAAAACTCAGCGATTTATCACTTTAAATTTCGATATTTTGATAAACATTCCGCGCGTTCCACATTACCCAGCCCTGCACTGTCGAGTCTTCTTCGACTGCTTTGATTTCTTGCTTAATTTTTGTCTGATCATACACCGCGCCCAGATCAAACGCCTGAATCCAAACGCGTAGTTTAGCCCGTCCTTTCGACATCAAAGGATGCGCTTTTTTAAGCCCGGTTGATATTACTTGATACGGATAGTCAGCCGGATTTTTGTACCCCAGGTAACCGGTGCTGTAATGGGAGGGATAAGCCATCGGATAGATGTAATCAACATTCAAGCGCGCGTCAGCCAAACGCTGGCCAATGCCCAGGTCGTAACTGGTATTCGCGCTATCAAGCGTTAAGCCGAAAAAATCCACGGACACCCAGGCCGGTTCATCTGCCAAATTCTGATCCAAATATTTAAAAAATGATTTTAAGGCCAGGGCTTTGGTGGTGTTAAGATGGCGATACACTGCCGAACCAATCGCGCCGTCTGACGGAAACCGGACATAATCAAAATTGATTTCATCGGCCCCGGCTTTGATCGCCTCTTTCGCGATCGCCAAATTATAATCCCAAACCTCTTGGATAGTCGGATCCATCCAAGCACTGCCGCTGGCGTCATGCCAAACTCCGCCTGAGACCGACGACACTGCCCAGCTTGGCTTTTTCGCCGCCAACTTGGGATCCAAAAATACTACCTGCCGAGCAATAACGTATATGCCCTGCGTCTGAAATTCCGCAAAAACCGCGGCCAAATCCACGATTAAAACATTTTTGATGACCTCTGGAATTTGACTCTGGTATAACACATAACCACTGGCGTCTTTGATGTCGATCACCACGGTGTTTAAATTATTATCTTTTAAATATTTGATTATTTGCTGACGTTTAGTGGCATTACCAGCCGAGTAACCGGTTAAGTACAAGCCTTTGGTGTAAACTGGCGCTGGTCTGCCTGCCGGAGTGTCAATATTTTTGATCTTGGTTAAATTATTGTTGGTGATGCCAACTGCTTTGGCGCGCATCAATTGCCAGGCCGCGAGCGGTGTGCCGAGTGATAGCGCTTGCCGGCTGACTGGATCAATATACCAGGCTTCGCCGTTTTTTTCGACCTGCAAAATTATTTGGCCGGACAGGTTATCAAGCAGTTTGGTTTTGACAGCTGTTGCTGGATTGCTTTTGATGATCTGCGCGAAATCAGTTTCGCTGATTCCCACTCCCAGCTTCTGCATCATCTTAAAAGCATCAGCTGGCCGGCCTAAATAATATCTTTCCAAATTGACCGGGTTAACATACCACGCCTCGCCCGCGCCTTCGACCGCCAGTAATAATCTGCCGCTCCATTTCTCAGCAAATTCCCAATCATAAGCCAGCGCTTTTTGGGGCAAAAAAATCATGATACTGATTAGAACAATGGCTAAGCGTAATTTCATTCATATTATTATACCACTCCTTTGTCATTCCTGCGACGTGCCCTTCCGAAGCCTTGAGCGCAGGAGGAAAGCAGAAATCTATACAATAGTCTCCGTGATCTTAAAAAAATCATGGGCGTAAGGTTACTTTTTTTACATCAAAAACCGCTCGGGTGAGCGGTTCCTTTTGTCATTCCGAGCTTGTCGAGGAATCCCTCGCGGTCCCATCAGCCACGCACGCCCGAAACAGCGCTGGCTGGGCATCTAAAGTTAAGGCGCCGGCAAAATCTTGAGCTTCTGATGGAAAATTTTTAACCAAAATCGCAAAATCCATTTCTGCGAGACTTCCTAAATCTAAAATGTCTTCCAAATACACGTGCTCAGTCGGAACATAACTAGTCCAGTCTCCCTCGCCTTTGCCCACGCGCGTCTTGTAACTTACGTTCCAAACGCCGCCGCTGATTCCCAGCATCATATCATTTTGCCGGATTCCCATATTAAGCCGGGTATTGCCGATATTACGGACAGTCGGTAGAGATTCAGTGCCAAAATCAGTGTCACCATCGAGAAACTGCTCGACATTCTCCGTAACCCCACCATAACTAACGTTGGAAAAATCAACTTCGTAAGCAGTGAGCGACAGATAGGTGAAATAATTTTCCGAAAAATTGCTCTCGGCTCCGGCAGAATCCAAGGTAATAATTTTAACCTTGTAATCTCCGGCCGGATCTTGGAAATTCAAAACTTGATCAGTGCAATAAACATTCGCCGTTTCTTTTATCAATTCACCGTCCGGATCGCAAATCTCGTTATAAGTATAGGTATCGCTTGAGCCGGGTAAAATGGAAAAAGTTGGCAAAGAATTATTGTTATTCTTGATGGTTTCACAAAATAATCTATAGCCTTCAATTTGATTAAGCTGATTCATCTGCACTTTGTCGCCAATTTTCGCGCCACAGCCACTAGCGCCAAAGTCAGGCTTTTCACTGCTGCCGCCACCCGGCAAATCCGGCTGCGTTTCAGGAAAACCACCGAAGGCTTTTTTGTTTGGATAATAAACATTGGCATAAATGCCTGAATCAATAGTTTGCCCCGAATCAGTGGCAATAGCACAAACAGAATAAGTTGATGTTGCGCCCCAAACGCCCGGCGCGTTAAATTGCGCGCCAACATCAATTAAATCGTCCTGACCAGTCAAATCCTCATAACGTCCAGCCATTTCCCAACTGACTTTGATGCCTGGAACTGGCATAGCGCTTGAGGAATCGTCGATACTCTCAGGCGTTGATCCAGAAGAAGCGCCAGACCCAGTGCCGGTCGAAGTTGATTCATCAGTTGAGGAATCAAAAGTAGCAGTTTCTGTCGAGGCTTGTTCTAACCCGGCGCCAGCTGTTGCTGAAAGCGTCGTGTTATCTCCTAAGACTTCGCCGGTTGTTACACCTGTCGGTGGAGTGGTGATCGTCATTTCCAGTTGGACTTCTGCAGAGCTGTCTGGCTGGCTTTCAACCGGGAGAGGCGTAGAAATTTCCTCGGTTGGTGGATTGCCGATGTCTTCCCCTGCTGGCTCAGGTGCCGAACTGGAATCAGCCGGCGCTTCCAGTGTAACTTCTTGGGCCAAAATTTTGAACGGCAACCCGGAAACAAAAATTAAAATAAAAACTAAGGCAAAAATAAAATTATTTTTATTCATATGTGGTTCAAAAAAAAAGGAGTTTGCCCCCCTTTTTTCATTTATAAAATCTGTTTCTATCCTAGCACAAACCGTTTTGTAGCACAATAGTTTAAAAAACCGCTAAATAAACTATATTTTGGTGACTGTGCCAGTGTTCGCGTTCACTTCGACCCTATCGCCATTTTTTAAAACATGGGTCGCGATTTTGGCACCGATAATACAAGGCTTTTTTAGTTCGCGCGCGACAATCGCCGCATGGCAGGTGATTCCACCTTCGTCGGTTACAATCGCGGCCGCCTTTTTCATTGCTGGCAAGTACCAAGGCGAAGTCATCGGGGCCACCAAAATATCACCTTTTTTGACAAACTCTAATTGCCCTCGATTTAAAACCACCCTCACCTTTCCTTTAACGCAACCGGAATACGCAATTACACCGCGTAACTCTTTGATCTTAAGTCGAGCCCGCTCTTTCTTTAGTCGATATCCTAAACTGGTTAGTTTTTGATTGATTTCCGCTTCCGAGATGATTTGATAATCAAAATATAGCCAAACTGAGTTCTGTCGCTGAACGATGCTAGATGGTAATGGCTGCCCATGTTTTAAGCTTTGCCTTATTTCCGTAAGCGTCGCCAGCTTGATTAAATCCGGTGACCACCGCTGTCGCCTGGCGATCGCTTCTAACAGCAAACTAAACGTATTGACTGCCTCACTAAAAAATACGTTACCCTCTGCCTCACGCCATTTAAATATTTGTTCAATCAACTGGGAATCGAATAATAAATGACCTTGCTCTTTAAAATTTTGCTGATAATGCGGCAATCGATGGGCAATATATAAACCGGAAAAACCTTGAGTAAATAATTTAGCACCTAGAGATAGTAGCGCTAGCAATTCCTCGGCACCAGCACTTTTTTTGACTTTAAGGCGGTGACAAAAAATTAAAAATTTAAGCATCGCTTGATGCAGTAAATCTAGTTTGTCAGCGTTATCTTTTAACCAGATCGCAAGTTCTCGCGGTAAATCAATCTCAAACCGCTTTAGGTCAGTATAAATTTCAAAAACTCCCTCCCTGAATAAAAATGCGATGGCACTGCAAGGCATCCCAAAAAATCTGGGGAAATCTTTATCGCGACTCTGATACCAGCACTCGATTGCCACGAGCGGCGCATCGCGCGTTAAATATTTTTCTAACGTTCTTTTTTTATTTTTTCGCCGCGAGATATTTTTTTCCATGGCCAACGGTCGTATTTATGGCAACGCCTGCCTTACAAAGTGGGCATTTATCTTCATCAAACGCTTCGGCTTTGATTATTCCTAACGAAAAAAATGGCGCGCCGATTGACTGCGAGGTCACATTTTCCGGATCGCGATTAACCACCACGCAAACGGCGACGACGTTACCGCCGACTTCTTTAACGCTGTTGACTACCTTTTTGGCTGAACCGCCGGTATTGGTAATGTCTTCGACCACTAAAACTCTTTTGCCCTTAACTAGCTTGTCATAACCGCGCGTAAAAATTTGATTATTGGAAGCATCTTTTTCCGTATAAACTCCCAAAACTTCTTTGCCGATGATTTGCGACAAATGATAAGCAGTCCAGGTGGAAAGAATAATTCCACCCAAAGCCGGCCCGACCACAACTTCGATCTTCATGTCCTGGTGCTTTTCAGCAAACATCTTGCCGACCGCCGATATTTCCGCGGTGTGCGGATACAAGGCATCTTTGTTGATGTAAACACTGCCGTGTTTGCCGGAAGTATATACAATATGGCTGTCGGTAATAATCGCGCCGACGTCTTTGAGAATTTGAGTGATGTTGTTCATGGGGTTAAGTTAATTGATTTTAGACAATGTGTATAGTTTATTAAGCGCGCTTTTCACCTCACCACGCCGTATCGTTTAAAACGGCTTTGGCCAATGTTACCAGCCGGATACTTCCATAATGATTTTCGACGTCATGCAGTAATTTTTCCGTTAGGGCTTTCCATTCTTTACGGTAGACTGCATCATCCCTTAAAGTTTCATCATACATGCTGGCAATTTTATCGCATAATTTAAGCAATTTGACTAAGTGGCTTTTACCCTCGATTTTTTGTTCATCCTCCCACGAATCATGGGTCATTTCCTTAACTAAATCAATCACTTGCGTATCAACATAATCTGGAATGCCTAAATTTGTATCTTCCAATACGTCGTGTAATAACAGCGCTTGATAACCAATGGCTCTTTCCGCGAAAGGAATGCGCTGATCGTTGAGCAACGTCATGGCACACCAAATCGGGTGAACGGCAAACGGCACTTTTCCATTTTGCCGAAAATCATTTCTGGTATTGTGTTCCTGGTGCGCGCTGTACGCTAAATCCAAAAGTTGTTTTAAATTTTTTGGCTCTATTTTTTCCATAGTGATTGCAAAATACTTAATGTGCCCACTAAAACCGGCTGGTGTAATAAATAAATTAAGAGCGAATTACGGCCCAGCCATCTGAGAAAATCAAAAATTAAATTCGGCGGCGCATCAACGATTTTGAATTTCCTGATTCCTAGCGGATACAGAGCTCTCCCAATAAGAATACCGACAAGTATCACTCCAAACCAGGGAATAATCGGCGTGTAATCAACCGAAGAAAAATTAATCGGCTTGAGACCGGCCCAACTAAGATAGGGAAAAGTAAAAGTTTGGTGTTGAAGTAGATATCCACCCAAAAAAGTTACGGCCGTCGCCAACAGAATCATTAAACTTGAAGCGCGGATAAAAAGATAGCCAAGGATAATTGATATTCCGATTAAATGAAGGATGCCAAATCTGACGTAATCGCCGCCAAGCGCCAAGCGCGTAACAAGTGTTATCAGTAAGCCTAATAAAAAAATAAACAATCCGCGTTTTACAAAAAATTTATAATTAGGATGTTTGACGTAACTTAGCGCCATCCCGACGCCAACTAGCAAAAGAAACAAGATTAAAGTAGTTCTCGCAAAATAGAGCCAGAAGCCTGATATTACCGTAATGTTAATCAACTTAAGAAAGGTAAGATCGTAAAGGAAATGATACAGAATCATCATCAGGATTGCAACCCCGCGCCCGGCATCAATTTCCCAATATCTAATGGCCGTGTTCGAATTCATTATAATGTAAACTTACAAATATTTCTGCGGATCAAGCCAATCATCAAGTTCTGGCTGTGTTTGGACATAGCCGCGAATATTTATTGCTGTTCCCTGATGGATGCCCAAATGCAGATGCTTGCGCTCGCCGTCTGTTTCCGCAGTATAGCCCTGGCCCAAAATTCCGAGTTGATCGCCGGCGGAAATTTCCAGGTCGTCGACACTAGCTTTGACGCTTTCAAGTTTTAAATGCCCGTAGATTACGGTAACTGTTTGATTTTCCAGCTGGCATTTTTGAACTACTACTCCGCCATAACCGCTGACCCATTTTTTGAGGGTGAGCGACCCGGTACAAATGGCGTAAACTGGGACAGCAGTGTCTTTTTCGGTAGCCAAAGTCTCGAAATCTACACCAGTATGATAGCCGGAAAACCGCTCCGGACTGATCGGCGAATTTTGCGGCGAAATTTTTATTCCAAACGGCTTTTTGGCGATTCGGCTGAGGGCATCAGCGATCGGCGGGGTTATTTTGTAATTTTGCATACTGGACGCACTGGACTCTGCCGTAGGTTCCTTGATTTCCGCTACGCTATTGCTGTCGTTTGTTGCTGTCGGAGTTGACGATTCTTGTACTACCGAAATTGGGGAAACAGGACTACCTGTGTCGACTTTATCTTTCCGCGTAAATAACAAATACAGGCCGGCAATTATGACGACAATAATGAGTGCTATTACTATTTTAAAATATTTGTTCATACATGATCATCTATTTTGAGTAATTATAAGTTACATAGAAATACAGCTAAAGTAAGCTCCGGCAATTTCCTTCTTTCCAGTCAATCAATAATTCTTTTTCAGTAAAAAAAGCCCCGCATCAAACTGATATAAAAACTCTTTTAATTTCATAAAATAAAAAATGTGGGCGGATAGAACCTATCGCCTTACATCAGTGCGTTCTAAAATTCTGAATCCCTCAATAACGGCTTCACAAAGAAAATTTTCCAGCTGAGTGCAGTCCTCTTTGGTTTGAGCTTTGTAGAGATATGTGTAATAGAGCTTTTTTTGTTCCTGGCGAATTATTGCTGGTGCGAAATCCGCACTAAGTAACATTGCGTTCATAAACAGACGTCCAACGCGGCCATTACCGTCAGAAAAAGGGTGAATCTGTTCAAACTTACTATGAATGCTAGCGGACAAAGCTATGATGTCTTTATTTTTTTCAGCAACCATAATTATTACCTCTCTCATCAATTTAGGAACCCTTAAATAATTTGCCGTTGGCAGATTAATGCCGGTGATTCTGACGGCATGATTACGATAAGTTCCAGCATCAGGACGAACGCCGTTCATCAGAATGCTATGGAATTTAAGTACCAGATTTTCATCTATTCTTTCTTTTTTGGCGACATGATCAAATAAGTAATTTAAAGCCGTTTGGTGATTTTTTGCTTCCAATTGTTCGGTCAAACTTTTATTCGGCAAAGCTACATTGTCAAAAAGAATTGCTGCCGTATCCGGCTCAGTGAGCGTACTACCCTCAATGCTATTACTGTGATAGGTGAGTTTTAAAATATATTGATCTCGGACATCTGGATTAGCTAAAATTTCTTCAACAACACTTTCGTATTTTGATGATTTTTGCTGTATTATTTGTTTTTTAACGGTTAGCTGATCAGCGGGAATTATTTTTTGGCCGGTCACTTCTAAAAACAGCTCATTAATGGCGGCTTGCATTTTGGGTCTGGGACTGGATTTACCGGTCCACCAACTATTAAAGGCGACAAAAGATACGCCAAATTTTTCGGCCAGCTTAGTTTGGGTTAAACCCAATAGTTTTTGAATGATTTCTAATTTTTGTCGTATAGACATATAAAATTTGTTCTTATTGGCTAATAAATCTATATTAGCAAACTTTATAAAGTTAGTCAAAACATCGAGGCTTTATAAAGTTTAGAACCATTAGAACCAGTCGTAAAATAAAAAATGGCTCGAATAAGCCATATTTTTATTGGGGTCGCATCGTAGAGGCTATTATATCAATACTGCAACGGCAAAGTGCGTATGTTTATATTCCGGATTTAGCGCCGGGCGCTTAAAACTTTACATTCCCAAATTATTTTTTATAAAATCTGTTAATAATCGTAATAATCCTTCCCTATTCTCGGTCCGAGAGTTGGCAACGGTAATAGCGATATCATACAACTCTCGCCAGCTAGCTTTAAGCCAAGCATCATTCAATTGCAAAAAAACCATTAAAGAAACGCAGGCAATTCTTTTATTTCCGTTTAAAAATGGGTGTAATTTAATCAGCTCGTAGAATAACACAGCGCCCTGTTGATGGATAGTTGGATAGGCGGAGCGTTGCGGAGCAGCTAAAGCGGTCTCAAGCTGATTTGCGAATCTGGTCTCAAAAGACGGAATAGGCTCATCGAAAGTCAGATGAGCCTTGGCATATTCATAACAAATATTTTTTACATCGTCTAATGTAAGAAATTGCGACATAATTAATCTGACCCTAACTTTTTCAGAGCCTCCCCGTATTCCCGCACCGTTCGCTCCACCGCTCGTTTGATAATCCGTTTTCGTTCATCTGGTTTATTGGGGTCTAACTTTTCCGGCTGCGTCGCGGGGTGAATTATTTTTTTTAGTAATTTAACCATAAAATTATACTAACAAATTTATGCTTATCTGACAATAACACATTTCTAGTGGCTTTGTTGAATAAATCATTTTATGGCTCTAGATATGGGTTTTTAGACGGACAAAAAAGAGTAAAAAATAGAGAAATGAGTAAAATGTGGCTTAAAATAAAGGATAAATTGATTCATTTATTCAACAAAGCCATTTCTAGTTATCAAAAAAATGGCCTGTCTAAGCAAAATTTTAATTGGGGTCGCGTTAAGCGCGACGATACCCAAGCTTAGCTTGGGGTCATTCATGGTAAAAATCGGAACAGCACAATAGTAGCAATGGCGCGCTTATTTCACTTTACGCAAACTCTACTTTCAAACTTTTATTAAAAACCTGCGCCAGTTTCTGTAAGGTATCAAGAGTAAAATTCTGATTACCTTGCTCTATGCGAGCAATAACACTTTGGGTAGTGTTGAGCTTTAAAGCAAGTTCTCCTTGGGTAAGCCGGTGCTCTTTTCGTAGCTTATTAATTTCGTAGGCAATCTCCAATTTTAAACCTTCTTCGTCGTAGGCTTCCCTGATTGCGGGTTTTTTGAATTGTTGCTTTAAGTATCTGCCAAAATCGGTGTCTTTGGTAAGTTGTTTATATTTTTGTGCCATAGGAATCTATAAAATCGTAGTAATTATTTTGTGCTTTCTCCATCTTAACCTTTTACCGCCATCCTGCCAGTGATGGTGTTTTTATAAAAATTCACCGTATATGTGATGATGACCATTGTGTTTGATAAAAGCATAGCTTATATGCGATATTAATGCAATGCCCTAACCGCTTAATACTTTTTACTCTTTCTTCCTTCAAACAGAATCATACAATAAGTCGCGAGATTTGCAACATTAAATGACAATCCCTTAATCAAAAATACCGCCACAGAAGCGGTAAAATTGTTGGGACGGCCCCGTACCGGAGCGAAACGAATGGTATGGGGTGGCAGATGGGCTTTGACCAATCACTTTCTTAAGTGACACAAATAAAGGCTTAAAGTCATCTCTTGGTTCTATACCTATAACTCGCTCGTCTTTGACCCAAATTTTCTTGATTGCCATCTTAATCCAAGCCCGCCTTTCCTCATTATCCAAACCCTTTAAGTTCCAGAACTTTTTAAAATCTTTTAAAAATGTTTCGGCAAGTTTTAAAAAATATTGTTTCTGACTTTGCTTGGCGATGGGTATTTTGTCTAAACTCTTAAATTTTTCTAACTGCGTGTCTATCCCTTGCAATTTATCAAGATATTCCTGATGCGTTAGCTGTTCAGTATTCATGAAGATAAAATTTAATTTCTCCTTTTGTTTTTTAAGCCTGCTTAATGTGTCTAAATCTATATTTTTGATTTTTGACCCTTTAAACAAGTCTCGCAATTTATCCAGAGTTTTTTTAATAACATCCTCTGGGAGTTCCAGACTTTCCATCAATTTTAACACTTGTTTATCAATAACTGTGCAATTAACATCAGATTGTGAACAGCCCTGATTCTCCCGTTTGAATTTGCATCCATAAAAATAGCCTTCCCTTTTATCCCATAAATGGGTCTCACAATACATCTTAGGCTCTAATTTAAGCTGTAACTTATCTTTTTTAGCTTTAAGGACACAGCTATAGCAATAAAGCATTCCTTGAAGTAAATAAAATCTATGCTGGGCAACTGGTCGGCCAAAATTTCCACGTCTTTCTTGTAAAATGCCTAAAGCCTTATTATATAACTCCTGGGGAATAATAGGTGGGTGTTTACCTTTTATGTCTAAATAACCACTTCTCCTTGAACCAATATCTCCCAGGTAAACCTTATTACAAAGATTCTCCTTTACTGAAGAATATGTAAATGGATTGCCTTTTAGAGTTCGCACGCCTTTATCATTCAGAATTTTGCAAATATCAGCCATGGAATAATTTCCAGTAGCATATCGCTCATGAATAAACTTAACCCACACTGAAGCACTTTTGTTGATCAACCATTTCTTCTCGTATATTGGCCGCCCCATCTCCTCATCATAGCCAACCTTTTTTTTATAATACCCAAAAGGTGGATTTCCACACTGGTAGCCTTGCTTTTTTTTCTCTGCTAAAGAATCTCGCATCCACGCACTCAACTGCTTACTATAATAAGCATCAAAAAGTTCATTTATCCCTTCCTGTAAGAAAGCACTCGGCTTTCTCCAATCACCCATTGGTTGAGTAACTGACTCAACATCGATCTTAAGCTTTTCTCGTAAAAGTGTCTTATATTGCCTTGCTTCTTTAATGTTTCGTGCAAAACGAGAAGTATGATAGACGAGAATTATATCGAAATTATGCTTCTCGGCATCATTAATCATCCGCAGGAAATCAATACGCTTTTCTGCAGAGGCACCTGATAATAAATCCTTATATACTTCTACAATCTTAATGTTGTGCTTCGTAGCATATTCTCTAATCATCCGCTCTTGGTTGTCTGGCGAAAAACCTTTATCTTGCTTTTCCGTTGATTCGCGGATGTAAATCGCACCTAGTTTTATGTCCATTATCGTTTTGCTCATATACTACCCTTGTACCGCTTATAAAAATGTTGTATAATATGATGTCAATTCACAATTCCACATCTATCTACATCATTAAAGAAGATACATAATATGACATCTGAAAATTTTAGCAAACTTAATCGTAGCATTAAAATGAGCGGTTTTTTAAATATTTTAAAAGATAAGTCAGAAAAACGCTATCATAATTTTGCAATAGAGGAAATATCAAGTATTAATCGAATTACGGAAGAGGCATATCTGGAAAATCCAACTTGGCTAGGGGGTGATAAAGAGTTTGTATGTCTATTTATCGATCTCGACAACTCCTCAATATTATCATTTAAAAAGCACGCTGTAACGATGGCAAAAATATATGACTACGTTACTCAGAATATTGTTGACACGCTTAATTTTGCACCTTGTAAAGCCAATTATATTGATATCAAAGGCGATGGTGCATTTGGTATATATGAAGGAGAAAAAGCAATCTTCAAAGCTTTATGTGCTGCTGTTACCTTCAAAACATTCTTTGATAAACATATACGCATAAAATTTCCAATAAATGAACAACAAGGATTCTTAGCTAAAAATCACAAAACCATAAATTGTAAAATGGCAATCGAACAAGGAAAAATCTTAGTTAAAAAAATCGGTAAACGAGGTGATAATAATGAAGTCTGGGCTGGACGACTGATAAATAATGCATCTAAATTAGCCTCTCTTTCTAAAAAAATTTATCAAACAGATATCGAGCTGTTTACAGAGCAACAAAGTTTGTTGATTGTATCAGAAAATGTATATAAAAAATTAAGTTCAAAGAGTCAATATACCATAACTAGCTGCGGACATGATTTTTGCGGCCAAGAGACGAAAATAAGAGCCGACCTATGGAAGTCTTATAGTATTTCCGCGAATGAAGATGTTTATGGAAACATCGTATACTATATGGCGTCGCGATGGTGCAATAAATGTGGCGATACCTACATGGAAGAAATATTAAAATAAACAATGGAAAATTTAAAGTTCATTCACAACACCGAGATTCATTGGATTGAAAAAACTGATACAAAAGCGAGTATTCTACTTGGCCTTAAAGTACTTATTCTTGGTTTTTTCTTAGACAATTTCGCAGACTTAAATACTGAGAGTGATTTTGTTATTACTATCTTGTGCAGTTTTTTATTCATAACATTGCTAGCCCTTTTTTTATATCTCAAAATTATATTTCCACAATTAACCATAAATAAACCAAAATCGCTCATTTATTTTAAACATATTGCTGAAAAAGATAGTTTAGATCACGAAAAATTATTTAATGAACTTTTAAACATAAGCGACGCAACGCTACAAAAGGACTTAACAACCCAAATCATTTCTTTATCTCACGTAGCTAGTAAAAAATATGGCGACCTACAAAAGATGATGTTTCTTTTGTACATAGAAGTATTGTTAGTATTAATTCTATTTATACTCTAAACAAAAATGGCCTCCGTAACCAGCGACGATGCCTCTAGGCAACTATCCTAAACCCATTCAGGTATAGACCTACGCGAATAAGTGCTGGTTGGAGACCATTTTTTGTTCGCGTAGGCTTTAAAACCATATTCCTTGATTTAGGACTTATGGCTCATTGCTACTTATAAATTTACTTCTTTTCCCTATAAAAGTAAACTCTTTTCTTCAAAAATAAAACTAATATCTCCGTAATTCTCAATTTAGGGGCTTTTCTTTTTTTTAGAATCAAGGTATAGTTTTTTTAGTACAATATGTCCTAAGTCTCCCATCCGTGGGAGATATGGCGTAATATAGAAATCCTGAACGAACACAAAGTTGGTCTTCGACCAGCACTTGTTCGTTCAGGTCTGTCCTCGAAAGAGGGTAGGATAGTTGTCGAAA
>Ga0208953_1000683_pt1 | contig 26537 bp, 20 predicted proteins | sample RifOxyB2_FD_184033 | JGI IMG/M metagenome (GOLD analysis project Ga0208953, IMG submission 184033) | Groundwater microbial communities from Rifle, Colorado - Rifle Oxygen_injection B2 (SPAdes) | ecosystem: Environmental > Aquatic > Deep subsurface > Groundwater | place: USA: Rifle, Colorado...
GGTGAGAATAGGGATGAGAAAAAATGATTACAGTATAAGCATTTTTTATCACTATGCATCTTTTTCTTCAACCCTTTAAGCCCTGTTTTTCGTACCCCTTGACGTGTCAAGGAATAGGCCTTGACAAGCCGTTTATATCTGCTATAATATATTGGGAATAAATAGTTAACGTATTTGTAATAGGTTGATGTTACGATAATAGCAAAGCCGGCGAAAGCCGGCGGCGCAAAGCCGCGACCCGCGAAAGATGCGGGGGTCAGGTTGCCGAAAAACAATGAAACGCTTCATGGCGTCTATTATTGCCCCGTTAAGAAGGGCCTTTATGAGCGGTACCGATGTCGTCGGTATTGCCGCTCGTGGCTTCTTCTTAACGGGGCTTTTCATTGTCTCGTTCGCGGGAGCGTCCTGCGCTCAGAGCGGCGGCCAGCCCGGGCAGTTCATGGCCTACGGCGCCGGCGCCAGGGGCCTCGGCATGGGCGGAGCTTTCTTCGCCGTGGCCGACGACGCCTCCGCGTCCTACTGGAACCCGGCCGCCCTGACCCTGCTGGAGAAAAAAGAGTTTACCGCCATGCAGGCCACCCTGTTCGCGGACACCACGCTGAACTTCTTCACCTATGCGCACCCCACTTCTTCCAAGGGCACCTGGGCCGTCAGCATGACCCAGCTGAAAAGCGTCGGTTTCGAGAAGATCTCTATCACCGCCAATCCAGCCGGCAGCGAGATTATAGACGTCCAGACCCTCGGCACATTCGACAGCGTTGAGCGGGCGCTTGCTTTTTCCTGGGGCCGCGACGTTTCCGATAAACTTTCGTTCGGCGTTATGGCCAAGAATATCTCCCGCACGCTTGACACTTCCAAGGACACTTTTAATTCCATCGATATCGCCCTCCTCCATAAGTTCTCAAAGATCTACCGGGTGGCCATGGGCGCGCAGAACGTGGTTTCCATGTCCTCCGGCGACACCGACGATAAACTGCCTCTGACGCTCAAATTCGGCCAGGCCATGAGCCTATTCAAGGGCAACCTGGTGTTCGGCCTGGACGTCGCCAAGCCCCAGACCGCGGACATGAACTGGCGGTTCGGCGGCGAATACTGGCTCATGTACTGGGCTGCCCTGCGCTTTGGGGTGATAGGCGCCCCCGGCATCCAGGAAGCCGACTTCGGTCTGGGTATAAAATATAAGAATTTCGGCTTTGATATCGCGCAGGGAGTTCACGCGCTCGGCTCAACCACCCGGTTCTCGGTCACCATGCGCATGGGGAATTCCAACAAGGCCAAGCATGACCGCGAGGTCCGCGAGATCGTCCGCCAGGCCCTCCAGAATTTCAAATCCGGTTATTTCACCAGAGCCATTGAGAAGCTTAAAGCCGCGATGGACGCCGATCCCGGCAACAGCGACGTCAGGCGGATGCTCTCCCGCCTGCAGGGCGCCGTGGATTTCGTGCCGGACGCCACCGGCGGCGAAGAAGTACCTACTCTCACCAGGAGAGGCATAATCGCCTACGTGGACGGCAAGGACCTCAGAAATTCGATCAATATCCTGCGGCACGCCTTCAACAAGGATCCCAAGAACGAAAGGCTGCTCTCGCTGCTGAATATGATCGAAAAAGAGGCTAATGTCTCGGAGCAGACCCGCAAACCGGAGGGTCCCGAGATCTTCACTTATATCGATCAGCGGACCTACGACGCCAGGCAGTCCATCTATGACGGCAAATACGATCTCGCCATGAAACGCGCCCAGGATATTCTGGACCTTGAACCCAACAACGAGACCGCGCTGGAGATCATGGGCAGCTCCTTCTACCTCATGGACCAGAAGGAGAAAGCCAAGGTTATGTGGGAAAAGGTGATGGAGATCAATCCCAACAATAATATCGTCAAACAGTTCCTCAAGCAGGTCAATTAAAAATCCGCTGAAAAACCCCGCCGGAGGCGTTTTCAGCGGACCGCCGGCCCTGATTCCTTGAAAAGATCCAAGCCGCTATTTTGGGATTAACACTTATGAAACTTTTTTGTAATACGGTATGTATAGAATAAATATGATATGAAAGGATTTGTTTCCCGCTATTTTCTATTCCCCATTCTCTATGCCCTGTTTTCCGTCCCGCAAACGGGCCTGCCCCGGCTCAACGGGGCCGAAACCATGGATGTTTCCCTGATGGATAAGCAGGATTCCATGCGCAGGGAAGTTGAGGCGAAGATAAAGAACGAGATCCTGGATCCCATAATGGGGCCGGGCAGATCCTTCGTGTTCGCGGATGTGGAGATGGAAATTATCGCGCGGAAGGCCGAACAGACCAAAGAAGGCCTCGGCGTCATGCAGAAATACAAGGAAAAACCGGCCTCCAGCAGTTCCGGCAGCACCGATTTCCTTCTGCCCGGAATTCCCAAGCCTATCTCGGTACTTGGAACGGAGAATAAGCGGCCGTCGGCGGCCCAGGGCCAGCAGGCCCAGCAGGCCAAAGGCGTGGAGGAGATACGCTGGGGTATCCAGACCGAGATCAACCGCTTACAGGTGACGGTCATTTACGACGATAAGGTCTCAAGCCCCACCGTGTCTATAGCCAGGGGACGGGTGGGGGAATTCCTTCTGCCCTATAAAATAAAAGGCAGGGACGATGCCACCGTCCTTTTCAAACCGACCAAATTTAATAGTTATAATATGGTTGACGATCTCAAGCGTCCCAGCGTCTATCTCCCTCTTTTATACGCGCTGCTCTTACTGCTTTTCCTGTTCTTTCTGTTCGGCCCTCTCTGGGGCTTTTTCCGTCAGTATGTGCAGGCCCTTCTGAGCAAGCCCGGCGCCGAGGTCAACATAGATCAGAAGACCGAGGAGGGCGAAGGCGGGGGCGGCGGAGGAGGGCCGGGAGAAGGCGCGCAGGAAGGCCACCAGCAGATAGATATGAATTTCCTGCAGAAAGAAGCGGAGGACGAAGATGAGGATGAGCTTATGAAAAAACTGGAACCTTTTACGTATATTACGGAGGAAAATCTCAAAAGGCTCATATATCTCTTCTTATTAAGGAAAGAGGAACCCTGGGTCATAGCGATAGTTTTAAGCTATATGAAGCCGGAGCTTGCCAGGCAGGCGCTTTCAATGCTGCCCGTGGAAATGCAATCCAAAGTGGCTATGGAATCTTTAACGGTCAAACAGGCCAGCCGGGAGCAGATAAAGGCCATAGATAAGGAGATAAGGGAGAGCGTGGATTTTGTAATGGGCGGCATAGAGAATTTCGCTAAGATGCTGGAGGACTCCGAGCCGGCCATCAGAAAAAATATTCTTGAATACCTCAAAGCCCAAAAACCGGAGGTCTATGAAAAAGTAAGAAGAAAGATCCTGACGTTCGAAGACATAACGGGTTTTCCGGACAAGGATATGCAGCTTATCATAAGGAGCGTCAGTAACGAGGATATAGCCAAAGCCGTATATAAGACCGACCCGCAGATCATGAATAAATTCTTCGCCAACATGTCCCAGGGCGCCGTAAACGCCATCAAAGAGATCATGGAGTATTCCGGAGAGATCGCCCCCGGCCAGATAGAAGAGGCTCAGATGAAAATAATCGACACCGTCAAGAGCCTGGAAGTGGAGGGCAAGATCCATGTCCGCCAGGAGAACACCCAGGAAGTTTATATCATAGACGGCGGGGAGATGTCCTCGGGAAGCCAGCGCATGGCGAAGTTCCAGAGCATTTCCAAAAAGGCGGAGGAGCCTGCCGCGGCCGGCGCCGTTCCCGCCGAGACCGCGGCCCAGGCCCTGCAATACCTTGCCGCCGGCACCGACTTTTATAATCAGGGCCGCTACCAGGAAAGCCTCCAGTATCTGGAATACGCCGCCAGCCTCGACGCCGGCCAGGCCGCCGTTCAGCAGTATCTCGGGGCGGCATATTACGCTCTGGGGCGCGCCCAGGAAGCCGTTCGGGCTTATGAGCGTTATGCCCAGCTTTCCAATGATCCCGCCGTCACCGAATGGCTTAATAATTTTAAACAGCAGGCGGGGAAGTAACAGGCGGGAACTTCCCGCGGCCCGGCGTCCGGCATCTCCGCAAGGATTTAACAATTTTTTAATCAAAGCGAAATCTCAAACTTTTAAAATATAACTGCCGATATGAAAGACAAGGATAACGAACAGGAGAAAAAGATGGGTTTACCGCCGATACCTCCGGGTTTTCTGAAACCCGGCTCTCCTCAGCCGCCCCCTTTGTCCGGGGGGGGCAGGCCCGCCCTTCCGCCCATGCCCGGCGGAGCGCCCGCTTTTCCTTTCTCCCAGCCCCAGAATTTCCCCGCTCCCGGGCAGCAGCCGGATTCCCGGCAGCCCCATCGGGATGCCGCCGCCGAAGAATCGGCAAGGATGAAAGAAGATAAGGAGAAGCTTGAGAAAAAGATCACGGAGATGGAACAGCTCGTTTCCCAGGAAAAAGAGAAAACCCTTTTAGCCGTTTTAAAGAACCAGCAGGACGAAGCGCTCTCCTCCAAAGTGGAGTCCTCCCTGAAAGATATCCAGGATAAATTGCGCCGCGACCGGCATGAACAGGAGGTTCAGGAAGAGCGCCTCACGCTTAAATCCAAGGTGAAGGATCTGGAGTCGCGCCTTGTTTCCGAACGTGAGACCTGGATGCAGACCCTCAAGGGGCAGATCCAGGAACGCGAAACCCAGTCCAAGGACGTTGAGGGCCATTTTATTTACCGCCTCCAGGAGATGGAGCGCCGCTGGCTGGAAGAGAAGGCCCAGTGGCAGAGAACGATCTCGCAGAAAGAGGACGAGATCCGTTCGCTTAAGTCCAGCGCGGAGAAGCTGCGTGAAGTGGAGGACGAATTCCGCCGGGCGGCCATGGAAAAAGAGATGCAGGCCCGGGAGATCTCCAAGCTCCGGGACGAGGTCGCCAAGATAGACCGTGAAAAAGCTTCCATAGAATCTTATATAAAGAACATTCCGGAGCGCGAGCGCGAATTCGCCGAAGTCAAGTCGGAGAACGCGGTCCTTCGCGTCCGGGAAGAAAAAGCCCATAACGACGCCAAACTCGTGGAAGACCGGTTCCGTTTCGAATCCGACAAATTTCAAAAAGAAATAGGCCGTTTGCAGTCCGAGATCGGAGCCATCTCCGATCGTAAAAATTCCGAGAAGGAAGAAGAAGTAAGGAAGATCCAGTCGCGATACGAATCCATATTGCAGGAAAAAGAGAGGGCCGTCGCCGATATTTCCGGCGAGAAAGTCCGCGCGCTGTCGGAACTGGTGAAGATGAAAGGCTTTGTTTCCCGGGTGCAGGCCATTAACGCGGTGCTTGAAAAAGAGCGCCAGAATCTGCGCCTTGAGAAGATGCAGATGGCCCAGACTATGGCGTCCAATATCGAGGATGTCAAGAAATTCAAGGCCGAGATCGGCACGATGAAGGCCGCCCATCAGGGCGAGAGCGAGGAATTGACGAAGCGATATCAGGCTGAGACCCAGAAATTCAAGAACGAGTGCGCCGCCGAAGTCCTGTCCGAACATTCACAGAAGACGGCGGATATGCAGAGCCGCCACCAGGCCGAGATGTTGGCCGCCGGCAAGAGGAATCAGGAGGAGCTGGCAAGGGTCAGGTCCGCGGCCGCCGCCGATATCGAGAACAGGGTATTGGAGATGCGCGGCAAGTACGAGATGGAAACCAACGATTTCCGGGCCGTGGTGAAAAGGGAACTGGAGCAGGAATACGCCTCCGAGATCGCCAAGCTTAAGGCCGCCAGAGCGCAGGTGGAGGACGAGAAGATCCGCATAGAAGTGGCGTTAAAGCGCGGCACCGAAGAGGCGCGCGCCTTCGACGAACGTCTGAGTCTCAGCCGGAAAGAGGCCGATGACGCAAAAGCGGCCATGACCGAGAACTATAAGCGGCTGGAAACCCAGCTTAACTCCCTCATGGCGTTGAAGGCCGATTACGAGCGGCGCTTCGCCGCCATGGAGAGCGACCGCGGCCGCCTCGGGACCCAGCTTTCCGCCCTGAGCGCGGAGTATTCCTCCGTCAAAACGGAGTATTCTTCCGTCAAAACCCAGCTGGACTCGGCCCTCGCCGCCAAAGCCTCCCGTGAACAGGAACTGGCCGCTCTTGTGCAGAATTTCAAGGCTGAAATCGAGAACCGCGAGAGAGCCGAAAATGAGAACCGCGCGAGAGTAGAAAGCGAGAACAGCGCGAGATTCGAATCCGAACTTGCGCCCCTCAAGCAGAATCTCCAGCAGCTAGAGCTCCAGGTCCAGGACACGGCCCGCCAGCTTGAGGCGGAAAGACAGAACTTACTTCTTGTCCAGGATGAAGCCGCCAGACAGGCCCAGGCCGACCAGGCGCGCATTGCCGAGATCACCGCCGAACTTGAAACCTATAAACAGATGGAAGGTTCGCTGCCCGACCGGATAAAGTGGGCGCTTAAAGGTTTTTGAAGCGGATAAATAACGTCTGAAATAAGTATAATTACTAAAGTCGTAAATCAGAAGCGGAGATCCGGATTTTAAGGTGTTTTATTCCAGTGCCCTGACTTCCGGCCGCCCGGTTTTGTTTCAAAAAGTATATAAACTATATGATAAGGCTCCACAAATTGAACGGCGCGGAAATAATCGTTAACGCCGAACTTATAGAAAGCGTTGAGGCCACCCCCGACACCGTGCTTAATCTCGCGACCGGCAACCGGTTCCTGGTTAAAGACACCGTACAGGAAGTGGTTGATAAAACCGTGGAGTATAAGAAAAAGGTTTACGCGGATAGAAAATGCGTGAATCCGATCGAAGGATATGAGAAGAAGTAACCGGTAAACAGCCGGCGGGATAGGAATTCCTTACCCTGTATCCTGTCCGCCGTCCGTAACTTTTTCATCCATTTGTTATCGGGAGTTCTTTATTATGGATATAGCCACATTCAGCGGCATAATAGTGTTCTTCGGTTTCGTGGTGGCGTCGGTGTACATGGGCGAAGGTTGGGCCGGCTTCAAGCCCTTTCTTAACGTGGAAGCCTTCCTGATAGTAATGGGAGGCACTTTCTGCGCCATTTTGGTCAACTATCCGATGTCGGCAATTATCGGAGTGGGCAAGGTCCTGAAGCAGGTGCTCGCTTCAAAAGGCGAGGATACCTCCCGACTGGTGTCCACTTTCGTGGCCCTATCACAGAAAGCCAAAAAAGAGGGTTTTCTGGCCCTTGAAAGCGATGCCAAGACCATAGACAATGATTTCCTCAAACGCGGCGTCCAGCTGGTCATAGACGGCGCCGATCATGAATTTATAAGGAACATGCTAGAGACCGAACTGGATTTTATCCGGGAGCGCCACAAGGTCGGCCGCGAGATATTCAACGCCCTCGGCACCTACGCCCCCGCTTTCGGCATCATCGGTACGGTGCTCGGTATGATCATGATGCTGGCCTCCATAGACGACGTCGCGCAGGTGCCGCGGCGCATGGCTCTGGCCCTGTCTGCCGCTTTCTACGGCCTCGGCGCCGGTTACTGGCTTTTTCTGCCTATGGCGGGCAAGCTTAAGCACCGCTCGGATGAAGAACTTTTTGTTAAAGAGATCATTATCCGGGGCGTGCTGCTCCTCCAGAGCGGCGCCACGCCCAGTGTGGTCGAGGCCAATCTGAAAGCCTATCTTGAACCTTCAAAGAGAAAAACCGTAAAGAAAGAAAGCGAAAAGCCGGCGGAGAAAGCGCCGGCTTGATCCGTTCCCCGGGATCGGTATAAGCATTTTCACAAAATAAGCTTCTCAATAAAAAAACGGTTCCAGCCGCATTTTTTGGGTTGATTTTATGCCTTTAAAAGCCAGGAACATGATATCGGAAGACGACCCCAGGGTGGCCCAGATAGGGCACCCGGCTCCGCCGTGGCTCGTTAATTATGCGGACCTTATGACGGAACTGGTCTGTTTTTTCGTCATCCTTTACGCTCTCAGCGCCGCGCTCAGCAAGGACATGCAGAAAGCCAACCAGGAAGTCCAGGATATGATCAAGGAAGGCAAAATGCAGGGCGAGGTAAAGATGGACAAAGACGGGATGCGTATCACCCTTGAGGAACAGAGCCAGGTCGCTTTTTTTGAAAGCGGCAAGGCTGAACTGACCGACCAGATGAAAGAGCAGATGGACAAACTTTCCGGCGTGCTCCTCAAGCTTTCGGACAAGCATGACATAGTGGTTGAGGGGCATACCGATAATGTACCGATGTATTCCAGGCAGTTCGCTTCCAACTGGGAGCTTTCCACAGGCAGGGCCACGAACGTGGTCATGTATCTTCTCGAAAAAAGTTTTCCGCCGAAGAGGATGGCGGCCGTGGGCTACGGGGAATATCACCCCACAGTTCCTAACGATAACGATGTCAACCGTAAGAAGAACCGCCGGGTCGTTTTCTTTATAAAGAATACGCCTTATCCGGATGCCAAATCCGGGAAGATAGCCGGCGCGGAAGAGGATAAGAAAGCGGCGGTCGTTGAAGAAAGCCCGGTAACCCCGGCAGTAGAGCAGCCGACGGCGGAAAACGCTTCCGCCCAGGCGCCGCCGGAAGAAACTCCGGCTGAGGCCCCTCCGGCGGAGGAAGGACAGTAACCGGCGGGGGGGATTTTGTTGGTGAAAATATATCCGGGTGCGACAGAGATAAACAGATTTAATTCTTTAGTATTCAGGAGATTTCCGCAGCAGGGGGTTCAGTGCGGCGACTGAGCCTTGGCGAAGGAAGCAAACGCGGAAGGGGGGCAGCGCCCCCCTCCTGGAGCACCGGACCGATAACCTTAAGAGGTCCGGCGTCATCCGCCCCGCGCATGCGTTAAGCGCGGGGTGCGACAGGGGGCTACAATGAATAAAAATACCTTTACCAGGACACTGTTGCTGAATTTCGCTTTTCTCTTCCTGACCGGTTGTTTCAGCGGTTTTAAGAAGCTTAAGATCGTTGATTTCACGGATCAGCGGGTGGGCGATCTGTCCCTGATAAGAAAAGTCACCGGGAAGCGGGAATTCCTGCTTTTTTCCACCGTCAAGAGCGGCACTTTCCTTGAAGGCAATATCCAGGGTATAGTCACCGATTATATGGGCAACCCGATAGAAGGCGTTACGATCAAAGTTATGCCGGAGACGGCGGCTCCGAAAACCGGGCAGGCCGGTATCGAGGCCGATGTCTTCGCGTCCGTGGAAAATAATGCCAATGCCGCTATCAGTCTTTCATTCGCGCCCGGCATAAGCGACACTATGGGACTTTACAAAATACACTTTTCCCTGCCGATAGTGGATTCCGGAGTGGATGTGCGCGGCAAGCTGGTTTATAATCCCGGCTGGGAACAGACAAAGGCGAATCTTGGCATGGCTTATGAACCGCAAGTCAGGGAAACGCCTTTCAGGCTCTACTACAGCCTGAATACGGGTATCCTCGCTTTCGTCGAAGGTATACGAAAAATTATCGTGCAACCGGGTGGTGAAGGCAAAGGCCGCCTGCAGGCGCTGCCTGGATCCAGCGCCCCGAAAACGATAAAGCCGGCGGGGAGTTCTGAAAAACAGCCGGAAACCGCCGCGCCCGCGGGAGCCGCGGATAAGACCGAAGAAGACCTCTTCAAAGGTTTCGATTTCGGACAATAAAACGGCATAGCGGTTTTTGCCGGACAGCGGGATAGCCGGACTGCTGTACGGCGAAGCGGCTAATGACCGGTTCCATCCGTAGCCGGCTCTTTTCCTAATCGTACCGCCCGCCCAACAGATTAAAAAATACTAAAATAGTCAGATGAAGGGAAAAGTGGTCGTTGCTATGTCGGGAGGCGTGGATTCTTCCGCGGCGGCCGCGCTTTTGGTTAAACAAGGTTTTGAAGTAACCGGCGTCACGCTTAACCTGTTCGCTGCGGAAAAAGGCAAGCCCGCCTGCTGCGGGGCGGCCGGGTCGGGAGCCAAGGCCCGCGCCGTCTGCGATACCCTCGGCATCAGGCATTACCTGAAGAATGCCGTCGAAATATTCAAAGACAGCGTTATCGATGAATTTGTTAAAAGTTATCTTGCCGGCGATACTCCTAATCCCTGCGTGGACTGCAACCGAGCGGTGAAGTTCTCTTATCTTTTCGACCTGGCTAAAGCTTTCGGAGCCGAATATCTGGCTACCGGCCATTACGCGCGCATCGAAAAGAGTCCGGACGGGTTCCGCCTTCTGCGCGGTTTAGATCCACTTAAGGACCAGAGTTATTTCCTTTATTGTCTCAAAAAGGCGCAACTGCCGTATGTTTTATTTCCGCTCGGGAGGCTGACAAAGAAAGAGGTCCGAAAGCTGGCGGAGGAGTTCCGCCTGCCGACCGCGAAAGAGAAGGAAAGCAATGACATCTGCTTCGTGGGAGAAGGCGGATACGAAAGGTACCTTAAAAAGAACGGCGGGGTCGCGCCGCGCCCGGGCAGGATCGTGGATGCGAAGGGCAAAATTCTGGGGCGCCATGAAGGCTTTTTTAATTATACTATCGGGCAGCGGCGCGGCCTGGGCGTTTATGGCGGCGACCGGCTTTACGTGACCGCTTTGAGGCCGGAGACCGATGAGATAGTGCTGGGCAGTCTTGCCGACGCCTGCTTCAGCGCTTTTGAAGTTTCCGGCATGAATTGGCTCGCGGCGCGGCCGGCTGCGGGGGAATGGATTAACGCGCAGATACGTTACCGCCACAAGCCGGCGGCCTGCCGCGTGGCCGCCTCCGAGAGCTCCGTCTTTTCAGGAGTGTTTGTGGAGCCTCAGTTTGCCCCGGCCAAGGGCCAGTCGGTGGTGTTTTATGACGGGGAGAAGGTGCTTGGCGGAGGAGTTATAGACAAAGTGCGTAAATAGTCCGGGCGCGGTTTATGTTTTTAAGAATAAGGATGATAATATGAGCAAAAAAATGAATATCGGTCTTGTTTTCGGCGGCAGATCCACGGAGCATGAGGTTTCTATAGAGTCGGCTAAAACCGTGGCTAAGAATTTATGTCTGGCGGGATATGCGGTGAAGCCCATCTATATTCCCCAACGCGGGGCGTGGCGGCTGGCCGCTCCGGAGGCGCTTTCAAAAAGGGGAAAGGTGAAAGGCGGTAAAATAGAGCCGTGTTTTGAAAGAGGGGATTTTATGCTGGGCGGCCGGCCGCTTAAACTGGATGCGCTTTTTCCGCTGGTTCACGGGTCCACCGGCGAGGACGGGGTCCTCCAGGGTTTCCTGGAGCTGCTGGGGCTGCCTTATGCCGGGTCCGGCGTCCTTGCCTCGGCCGCCGGCATGGACAAGGTGCTTTCAAAAGCTATAGCCGGGGCTTGCGGGCTTCCGGTCCTGCCGCATGTCGAGATTCCCGGCGGGAATAAAAAATGCCTTGCCGCCGGCCTCAAAGCGGCGCGGCGCCTGGGGCTTCCGCTTTTTGTTAAGCCGGTGGAACTCGGATCTTCCGTGGGCATTACCAAGGTGAAAGCGTTTAAGGACCTCGCGAAGGCCGTGGCTTTCGCTTTCCGTTTTGATTCCAGGGTGATGATAGAAAAGGGCGTGGACCGTGCCCGTGAGATAGTATGCGGCGTGCTGGGGTCCTCGCTGGACGCCCGCGCAAGCGTGGCGGGAGAGGTCAGGCCTAAGGGAAAGCACGAGTTTTATGATTATGAGGCCAAGTATCTGGACGATAACGGCATGGATTTCCTGACGCCTGCGCCGCTCCCTGAAAAGACGGCTTTAAAAATTCGCGAATTTGCCGTAACGATCTTTAAGGCCATTGGGTGCCACGGTATGGCCCGGGTGGATTTCCTTGTAGATCCTAAAAATGAGAGCAAATTTTATTTTTGCGAAATAAATACCATACCCGGTTTCACCTCGCATAGTCTGTACCCGACTCTATGGAAGAATACCGGGCTCGATCCCGTGAAGCTATCCGATCGGCTTGTAAAGCTCGCTTTTGAAAGGCGGAAAGCCAAGGACAGGCTTGAAACCGTGAGGTAGGGGGGAGCCGGCTAAAAAGTTTCGGGCAAAGGGCCCGCGGTACAGCCGTTCAGCCTCCTGGCCGCCGGTTATTCTTCCGTGCCGCCGGTATCCTCTTCATACACATATTCATATTCATCTTCAGCCGGGGCCGCGGCTTTGGGCGTTACCTGTTTGGCGGCCGGCCCAGGTTGTTTGGCGGCGGCGGTTCCCGCCGCTTTCCGGTTTCTTTTCGCCTTTGATCTGTTAGGTTTGGAGGAAGATTGTTTTTTCAGCAGGTCGTCCAGCGGTTTTTTACTCATATCGTCAAGCGATTTCACGCTCTTCCGGGCGTAATCCACTTCATAGCGGTAGGTCAGTTGTCCGGTATTGCCTGTTAATGGGATAATGGCGTCCAGCTCGAAGATGTTGTCCGGCAGTTCTTTGACCTGCCAGTTAGTTCCGCTGGAATTGCCTTTCCTGGCGGCGGCATCTTTATAGATCATATTCTCAAGAGTGTTTCCTCCGGCTTCCGCGGAGTAGGTCCTGCCGATGTAAATAATTTCGGGAGAAAGGTCTTTTTTGCCGGGTTCGGCCTGGACCGGCGCCTCCCGCCCGGCGTTTTGGTCCGCCGTCCGGGTTTCGCCGTTTTGCGGGGACGCCTGGGGAGCGGACGCGGACGGTGTCCCGGCCTGCGGGGAGCTTAAATATGGTATCTGAAAGGGCAGGAATTTAGTGACGTCGAAAACCCCGAATTGTTTAAGGGCCAGAGCCGCGCCGCCTAATACCGCGGCCAATAATACAATGGTTAAAAGCATATTGAATATTTTTTTTACGAAAGCGGCAAGTTTTGCGCCCTTTCCGCTGGAACCCTGGTCCACTATTTCCGTTTTCACGGCTTTCGCGGGTTCGGAATTCTTCTTGGGAGCCGCTTCTTTTAACGGCTGGGGTGACATCATGCTGACGGAATTGCTTTCTATGGACGCATATTTGGGACTCGCGGCCGAGGAGGTCTGCGCCAGGGATGACTTTATTTCGGAGATTGAATTCTCAAGGTATTGGATCTTATCCATTATGTCGCGCTGGAATTGACCGTTCTTTATTGAAGACAGCGCTTCTCCCAGCTGGTCCAGCCGTTCCCTGAGCGGTTCAATATCCTGTTTGGTCAAGGCGGCCCTGCTCAAAGTTTCCAGCTTTGAAGTTATCTCAGCGGCAAAGGAGGACGTTACAGCGGGCGCCGGATTTTCGGGAATCGGGAGCGGCGCTCCGGAGAAAGCGGCGGTGGCGGCGGGTTTATACTCATCAGCCTTGGCTGAGGCGGGGGGCGGTTCCTGAGGGGCCGGGGAAAATGTTTCCGGGGCGGGTACCTCCGCGGGCTGGGGCGAAGGCGTAACCGTTTCAGGCTGAGGGACTTCTCTGCGTTTGCCTATCTGTGAGAGGGTCATGGGGTCGAATTCAGCGCTGGTAAAACTCTGCGCGGCTTTGGGCTCTTCCGCTTTCGGAGCCGCTTTTGCCTCGCCCAGCCGGGTGACTTCTAAATTCGTGCCGTTTATGTGATGGGTGGCCAAGGGAGGGGTTTGGTCTATCTTATGAAGGGAAAGAGGTTTTAATTTGTTTTCCGGCATTTCAGCGTTGAATACCGGTATGGCGCGCTCCATTTTCACTTCCGGCTGGATAGTGCCGGGTTTCGGCAGATGGGTGGGGGGGAAGCCGGACTCCGGCTTTGCTTGTTCAATGTCCGTACCTCCGGAAGCTGCGGGTGCGTTCAATAAAGCGGCCACTTCCGGATAAGCGGAGGCTTCTTTCCAATCTTCGGTCTTTTCCCCCACCGGGGTCTGGGGACAGATTAGTGTGGACGCGTTGAATACGGAAATTTCAAAGAGTTTATCTTTTTCGTAAGGGCCGAGAACCTCGTTGTTTACATATGCCCAATATTTCATATTAAAACTCCATATCGTTTTCCGCGGGTACGGTTTTTCATAGATAAAACCCGTGTAAAAGTCCAGTCTGTTAATTTTACTTTTCGGATGTTACGAAAATAATAACTTATAGTTAAATTATTGTACAATTAGAAAGTTATGAACACCTCTTTTACTGAATTCACAGGTCCGGCGTCATTCGTCCGCCTGAGGGGGATGCGACAGGCGGGTGTGCGGCGGCTGTTATGAGTATAAAGATCATTAAACTTCTTATCGCGTTCTTCCTGGGGCTTATCTGCTTGTTCACCGGCCTAATAGCGTTGAATTATTATGATTCCAGGTTGCCGGTTCCGGCGTTCAGCGCCAGTGCGACAGCCCAACGGATACTTGCGGAAGCCGCTGACAGCGCCAATACCAGGGAAAAGGCCCCGCTTCCATACAGAACGGGTCTTTCAACGGACAGCGTTAGAGCCGAAGGCGCCATAATGCTGGTCAAAAACGGGGAGTTTTCCGGAGTGGCGGAAGATCCTCAGAGCATGATGGACAAGCTGACTGAAATGTCCGGCTCCAACAAGAAGCGGATCCCTCCTATACACCTCACGGACAAAGATCTGGCCAAAAAAGTTGTAGTTTCGCTTTCAGAAGGCGTGGAGCCCCAGCTTAATCGTTCAGCTGTTCCGGGCCTTGGCGATACCTCTTTGGGCGGGCGGGCGGGGGTAATGCCCATAATAACCGCCCCGGTGGATTATCAGCTCTTCACGAGTTCTCAAACCTGGCGCGCTTTCTCTTCTTCGCATAAGGGACATTTTCCAACGGCCGATTTTTTAAAAGATCATATCCTGATCCTGGTCTCAGTGTCGGATCTGCCGAGCGGCATATTCAAAATAGCGGGGGTTAAAAGGATGCCGCGGGAAACAGTCGTCCTCTATCGCGTGGATCCTCTGGCCATGTCCGCCGAAAACGCGGTAAAGGAACACGATTTCTACTCGGCCGCATCCGTACCCGCGGGCCGGGACATCAGGCTTGAACAAGTCCCGTAAACTATATTTTTTTTATTAACCGCTCCGCTTGATTAGGGTCCTCGGAGAATCCTATTTTGCGCAGGTAGGCCGTGTGCGCCGGGGAGGCGTTCCACGCCGTGAAATATTCCAGATCTTTAAAATCCGCTCGGTTCTGGGGCCGGCTGTACAGGTAGCGCGCGTTTTTCAGGTCCCTGTAGTCTTCAATAACATAATCCAGATGTATCAGCGCGCGGCCGGATTCCTCTGTGTAAATGAAAAGGCCCACAGGCATGAGATTTCTCAGTATGAACACGCAGCGCGGCCCGGCTATCGCCTTGATAGAAAAATCCGGAAAAAATTTCCAGATATCCCGTGAATGGTAGGCGAGAAAGTTTTCCAGAAGAGGGTCCCCGGCGCCTACCGGCATGAACTTGAAAATATCCTTGCCTGTGCTCATACGTATGAGGTAATAGAGATCCGTCGCCGCGATGAACAGGTTCACGGCTATTACCGGATAGACCCGTCCGGCGATCCCGTAGATAACGAATACCACCGCCCCGATAAAGTTCAGCAGCCTGAGCCGCCAAACGTTCGTCATTACAAGGGAGCCCGCGACCAGCGCCGAGGCCAGGTAGCCTATAAATTCTATCATCGTTTATTCCCCGCGCCTGCCGCGGAACTAATGGCCGCTTTCATGCCGGCGGCATCCGCCATTGCCCTGCCGGCGATATCGAAGGCTGTGCCATGGGCCGGTGAGGTCCGGATGAAAGGCAGGCCCCAGGTCCAGTGCACGGCCCGCTCAGCGCCCGGGATCAGCTTGAGCGGCACCAGCGCCTGATCGTGGTAAAGGCATAGCAGGCCGTCCGAGCGGCCGTTAAGATGTTCCCGCCAGGCGGCATCCGCCGGAACCGGGCCTTTTATGTCCAGGCCTTTGGCGCGCAGGCGCGCAACGGCCGGTTTTAAAACAGTTATTTCCTCCGTTCCTAAAAGGCCGCCGTCTCCGGCGTGGGGGTTTAGGGCCGCGAGCGTTATCCGGGGCATTTTAATTCCGGCGGCTTTCAGGGCTTCGGCAAAAAGCCGGGCTTTCTCTATTACCAGTCGCGTTGTTATTACGGAAGCCACGCGCCTTATTGAGAAGTGTTCGGTAACCAGAGCGGTCCGGGCCTTTCCCGCCGTGAAGCCCATGAGCGGTTCTCTGCCTGTCCGGGCCCGTAAAAGCTCGGTATGTCCGGTATAAGGGATGCCGGCAAGGCGCCAGGCTTCTTTTGAGATCGGAGCGGTGACCAGAGCGCCGGAACCGTCCCTCCTTAAAAGTTTAATGGCCAGTTCCACGGCCTTGAAGGAAGCAAGTCCGGCCGCGGCGCGGGGCGCGCGTTCTGTGCGAGACAGGCCGGCGGCGTCCATCGGGATAAAGCCCGCCCGCCCGGCTTTAAAGCCGGCGGCCTGTAGAGCGGCGCTGTCGCCTATAATAGTGATATCAAGCCCGGCCGCGGCGCGGGAAGACAGAGCTTTTACGGCGATCTCCGGTCCTATTCCCAGGGGGTCTCCGGCGGTTAATATGATTTTGGTTTTCAAGTCTAACGCTTTACGGCCGCAAAATTTTCTATTTTGGCGGTTTTGCGCAGCTCCTGAAGATAGTTCGTCAGTTCTTTGCCGAAATTGGCCTGCGTGAGCAGTTGTTCCAGGTCGTCTTTTACCTGGTCGTATTTGAGTTTGGAGGCGATGCGTTTTTCGTCCACCCGGATGAGGTGATAGCCGAACCGAGTCGCGATCGGCTTGGAGACTTCGCCGAGGGCAAGCGCAAAGGCTTGCTTATCTATCTCTTCGGGCAGCATGCCCTTGACCACGTAGCCCAGGTCTCCGCCTTTCTTGGCGCTTTCCTTGTCGTCGGAATATTTGTCCGCCAGGTTTTCAAAATCTCCGCCCGCTTCCAGTTCTTTCCTGGCGTCTTCGGTTTTTTTGAGCGCCATGCTCTTTTCGGTGAGGGGGGCGGTTTCTTCGAATTTGAACAGGATATGTCGTACGCGTACCCTTTCGGCCGTGAATTCCTTGAAGCGCTGCGCCACAGCCGTGAGGTCCTGGGCCGCTCCTTCATCCATATCCGCGAAAACGGTTTTGCCGCCGTCGAGTACGGATTTTATCTTATCGAAATATGCCCTGACTTCCTCCTCTTTGGGGAGCGAGGCTTTGGTGCGGATGCTTTCTTCGATCAGTTTGCGGACCATCAGCTGTTTCTTGATCCGTTCACGGAACTGTTCCAGGTTCAGGCCTTCTTTGCGCAATTCGCCGGCGAAAGCCTGTTCGGCGGCCGCTTCGCTCAACGGCGCGTTGTTCTCGTCGCGTGAAAAGCGTTTTTTTATCTCGGCCACGCCGCTGTCCAATTCGCGGTCATAGACTTTGATCTTCATGGCGTCCGCTTTCTGCCTGAGCAAAGCCTCGTCTATAAGCTTGTCCATCGCGGCTTTCTCTATCTGCTCTCCGGCGTCTTTCTGTTTGAAAAAATCAGGCATCGCCGCCCGGTACTGCTCCGTGAGCATGTCCTTGGTTTTGGTGTATTCCGACATCATAACCGGCTCATTGTTGACCTTTGCGGCCAATTCATCCATTACGGCGGCGTTAAGCCGGGGAACCAGCGCGACGGCCAGCGCCAACGCGGATATTTTATTTATAGTTTTCATCGAAGACCTCCACTTTTGACTTCGTCCGGAACTTGTCCAGATAGGCGTCAAATTTTTTCTTTTCAACTATGCGGCGTATTCTTTCCTTCGCCTGCGCGAAATCCGGCTTTGCCTGGGATATTTTTTTGAGGATATGGTACCCCAGCCCTGTTTTAACCACGCCCTGTATCTCGCCGGGCCGCATCTTGAAGGCCATCTCCTCAAGTTCCGGCATGAATTCTCCGTACATCACCGGCGGCAGGCGTACATTATCCTTATCCATGGACTTCTCTTTAGCGGTTTTGGCGAAATCGGCTCCGGCCTTGATCTTCTTCATCACGGCTTCGGCTTCCTCATAAGTGGGCATGACGATATGCTCCACGGTTATCTCGTAAGGGGTTTTGGCGTAATAATCTTCCAATTCCGTGTCCATGATCTTTATCTTGTCCTGGCGCAGTTCTTCCACCCACATCTTGGCCAGCATGTAATCCTTATAGTATTCAAGCTTTGATTTAAGCTCGTTTTCCATTACGCTTACTCTTTTTTTGTAGTCTTCCGACCGGGCCGTTTCGCTTTTTCTGGCGGCCAGGATCATTAATTTTTCATTGATCAGAATATCAAGGAACTGTTTCCTGCCGGGTTTGGTGGCGAGGTAGCTTTGGGCGTTAGGCGCTATCTCTTCCAGTTTTTGGCGGAGGTATGATTCGGTTATTTTTTCGGAGCCCACTTTAGCTATGACTTTGTCATTATTCTTGGAGCAGGCGGCGGCCATGAAGGCCGCGGACAACAGGAGTATGATAGGCTTTATTCGCATATCCTGAATTTAGCATTTTCATCCGCCGGGGTTCAACTCCGCGCACCCGCCTGTCGCACCCCGCGCTAAACACATGCGCGGGGCGGATGACCGCCGGACCTCCTAAGGTTATCGGCCCGGTGTTCCCTATAAATGAAAATATCCAGTCCCCCAGCCGTCTTGCGGCAATTGTGATATAATTACTTTGTGAAACTCATTAAAGGCCTGTTTACTTATATAGACGCCCTGCCTCCAAGGATGCTGGTGATCAGGACCATCTACATCATAGCTTTTGCGGCGGCTTTGATGGTGCTTTGCGCGTCCCTTGTGATGCGTAAAATACTGGCCGACATTCCTTCCGCGGATAAACTTGACGAATACACGCCGTCCCTCACCACCTACGTCTATGACATCAACGATCAGGTCGTGGCCGAGTTCTCCCAGGAGAAGAGGGCTAACCTTACATTGAACAGCATCCCCATAGATATTCGGAACGCCGTTGTCGCCATGGAAGATAAGAATTTCTTTAAACACTGGGGGATCTCTCCGCAAGGTATAGCGCGTGCTTTGCTGCGCGACCTTATGCATACCAGGGCCGCTCAAGGCGGCTCAACCATCACACAGCAGCTTTCCCGCAACATTTTTCTTAAACCCGAGAAGACCATTACCCGTAAGATCAAGGAGATAGTTCTGGCCCTGCAGATAGAGAGTAATTTTTCCAAGCAGGAGATACTTCAGCTCTACCTGAATCAGATCTATTTCGGCGCCGGGAACCGCTACGGCGTGCAATCCGCCGCAAAATTTTATTTCGGCAAAGATGTGCGGGAACTTAACCTGGCGGAATGCGCTTTGCTGGCCGGCATTATCCCCAACCCGGAACGGTTCTCGCCTTTTTCCAATCCTGAGAAGGCCAGGCTCAGGCGCTATTTAGTGCTGGAACGGATGCTGGCCGAACATTATATAACGCAGAAAGAAATGGACGACGCCAACAAGGAACCCTTTCCCACTGAAAGATTCACTTTGCTATCCAGTCACGCGCCCTATTTTGTGGAATATCTGCGCCAGCAGTTGGAACCTAAATACGGGGCCGCTCAGCTTTGGAAAGGCGGTTTGAAGATCTATACGACTTTGGACCTTGCCATGCAGATACCGGCGGAAGATATTATGGAGAAGTACCTGGTCAAATACGACTCGGATTCCGTCAAGTCGCGCCAGGCCGCCGAAAAGGACGAGCCAAGCGTTTCTTCCGGCGCCTTGCAGGGCGCTTTTGTTATTCTGGATGTAAAAACAGGCGCCGTAAAGGCCATGATAGGCGGGCGCAATTACCAGAGCAGCAAGTTTAACCGCGTTACTCAGGCCGCCAGGCAGGCGGGTTCTACTTTTAAGCCTTTCGTCTGGATGTCCGCCCTTCAGAATGGTTATACTCCCGCCACCATTGTTGACGATTCTCCAATGGCTTATTACTATGACGGCAAGGACTGGCGCCTCCTGGAAGGCGCTACGGACCAGTATTCCATCAGCAATGCCATCCAGCCTTTCGCGGGCAACAAGGACTTTAAGATATGGGTCCCCAGCGACTTTGATGGGAAATTCCTCGGAAGTATTACATTGCGCAGGGCGCTGGAGCTTTCCCGGAACCTGGCTTCGATCTATCTGGTCACCAGGATCGGTCCGACCCAGGTGGTGGATGTGGCGCATAAGGCTGGTGTAAAAAGGAACCTTGAAGCTGTGCCCTCCATAGGCCTCGGCACCCCGCTGGTAAGCCCCATAGAGATGGTCAGCGCTTTTTCCACTTTCGGCAACGGCGGCATACATGTGGAGCCTTTCGGGGTTCTTAAGGTGGTGGACAGCCAGGGGAAGACTCTGGAAGAACACGTTCCGGAGGAACAGGAAACTTTCACGCCCCAAACCTCTTATATACTGGTCAACATGATGAAAGGAGTGGTACAGCGCGGTACCGGCTCCCACGCCGGCCGCCTCAAACGTCCCATAGCCGGCAAGACCGGCACCAGCCAGGACTCGAAAGATATGTGGTTTATCGGCATGACTCCGGATCTTGTCGCCGGGGCCTGGATGGGTTATGACGACATGACGTCCATTGCCATGAAGGACTGGACCGGCGGCGGCACCGTAGTGCCCTGGTGGACGGAGATCATGGAGGCCGTGCTCAAAGAACAGCCCATAAGGGATTTTCCGGTTCCGGAAGGAGTGGTTTTTGTTACCGTCGATCCCGAAACGGGGAAGCTGGCCTTGCCCAACTGTAAGAAAAAACTGCTGGATGCCTTCGTAAAAGGCACCGAGCCCACCGTATTCTGCGACGCAAATCACTAAAAACGGCAGCTAGGCGGCTAGACAGCTGGACGGCTGGGCGGCAGTATGACTTTGAGAAATTGGGAATTAAACTTCGGTGTTACTCTCTGGTTGTCCAGCCGCCTAGCTGCCTAGCCGTTCCGCTGGACAGCGTAAAACGCCTCGGCATTTTACTTATATATTCTCGGTATTCTTACCGAAGCGGCGGTGCGGCGGATGGGGAGGAGTACCGGGGCGCCTGTTTTTACGCCGGGTATGCCGGTGATATCCAATAACGTGTGGGCTATGGCCGCCCGTCCCACGAACGGGGCTTCCAGGCCGTTGATCACACCCCAGTAGGCCTGCCCCCCGGATATTTTTATCGATTTCTCCGAAGGTTCAAGCGTAAGTCCGTCGGCGTAGCCGGCCGGAACGGTGGCGATAGTCATAGGTTTGCAGGAAACATAATCGCTCGCGTAGCCCAGAGATTCTCCTTTTTTGACGGTTTTTATAGAGATAACGCGCGCGTAAAATTTCCACGGGCGTTCAAGCCCTTTTATAGGCGGCCCCTGGGTCTTTTTAAGATAGATCTTGGAAGGGTAAAGTCCGTAAAGCAGATTCCCTATCCGCGCCATGTCCAGCTGCCAGTGGGGGAAATCGCACAGCACGGAACTGTTGGCCGCGTGCAGCTTAAGGCCGGGATAATATTTTTTAGCGCGTTCCCCCAGCTCTCTGAACGAGGAAAGTTTCTCCTCGGCTTCGATCATGTTCTTATCCGGGACGTAGGCGATATGAGTGCTTATGCCCGTCGGGACGGCTTTTTTGAATTTAAGCGTTTCCCGCAGGAAAGCGGGGAACGCTTTCGGCTCCACTCCCCATCGTTTGAGGCCGGAGTCTATGTCTATGTGATAATGAGTGTTCCTGCCGGCGGGAGTTTTTGAATCCAAAGCTTTTATAAAATCCAAAGAATCAGCGGTTGGGGCCACGCCAAGGGAGATAAAGTCCTTCGCGTCGGAAACAGGGGCCGGGGCCAGGGCCGCTATGGGCGCGCGCACGCCTTTGCTCCTGAGCAGGGCCGCTTCCTCCAGGGTCAGCGTTCCCAACATATCGGCCCCGTTGGAAAGGGCCGTTTTTGAGATTTCCAGCGCGCCGTGGCCGTAGGCGTCGGCTTTTACCACGGCCATTAACTTAACGCCGGGGGCGAGGGCGGCCTTTATCGCCCTGACGTTATTTTTTACTACGCCCAGATCTATTTCTATCCATTTGATCATGCGCTGCTCTCGATTCAGGCAAATTATAATGCTCGGTAAACCACGGACCGCTCCAATACCCTTAACGCAGCAGACGCGCTTCCCAGAACGCAAGTACGGCAAGAAGGGCGTACTGACTCACCTTTGTGTAATGGAATTGGCGGGGGATTTTACCGGCCGCATATAGCATCATCAGCGCGGCAAGCGGAAAACTTAGCGGGTTGTAAGCGAATGCGGCCGCAAAATCCAGCCTACCCAGCGCCAAAAAAGCGTGAGTCATGCCGCAGCCGGGGCACGGCAGCGAGGTAAGCGCCTTGAACGGGCACAGTGTGAATTTCGGTATCGCCGCGGCGGGATCGATCCCCATCAGCCAATGCAGCAGGCCGCCTGACGCCGTTACCGCCAGCGCTCCCGCCGTAACGATCCGCAAAACATCCGGTTTAAGCCGGGGTCTGGGGTTGTGTGAAGAATTTGTTGAGTTCATTCTGGTGCACCGCGTCAACAATAATGCTGAATCCGAACATCGACACGAACAGGCTTATTAGCGGCAGGTTCTGGAATGGAACCATTCCGCGTTTGGTTTGTATTTCCACTATAACTCTGCCCATGGTGTACTGGTAATAGATGAAATAAATACCGCAGGTTACCAGTGACAGCAGAAAGACATTCCAGAAGGAAAATTCTTCCCGGCCCACTAGTTCGTTGCAAGCCTGCATCTGATAGTAGTTCCAGAACAAATTGTAGATCCCGCAGGTTATTATGGTGAGTATTATCCCCATTGCAATATCTCGTCGGCCTGATTTCATTTTGTTGTTCCTCCCCTGACCCGGATCGCATATAAACCTGTCTGTTTATGACATGAGTTTTTGATGCGAAAACATGGTTATTATAGCAGAGGCGGACGGCTTTATCAATTTGCCGAAGTCTCGACGGCTCTTCAACTCCCCACCGGATTAATTATATCATTGGATTATGGAAGCCAATGCATGCGCAGGTGCCGTATAAAGGCCGATGGCCCTCAGACGGCCAAAATGATCGGTGGCGCGCCCAATGTGAGCGCGCGGGCCATGTGCCTGTTAAAGGCCCTTGAAGCCCAAAAAGGCGACATCCTCCTGGTGGTTAAAGAAGAGGAAACTTTCGCCGATTTCGCCAACGCTTTCAGTTCGCTAAAAAGCCTGCTTGCCGGGCCGCTTGATTTTGAACCGCTTTTCTGGGGTTCGGACGCGGCCCTTCGCGCCCAGGCCTTGAAATCCCTTTACAGCCGTTCAAGTTCTTCCGCCAAGCCTCTTATCCTGGTTGTTACGCCCGAGGGGCTTACGGAAAAGATCATGGACCGGGGCGCATACGGTTCACTGGCTTTTGAGTTCAGTCCCGGAAGCGTTTATCCCAGAGCGGAGTTGTCCGGAAAATTCCAAAAGGCCGGCTACTCGCGCGTCCCGTTCGTGGAAAACCGCGGCGAATACGCGGTGCGCGGCTCGGTGGTGGATTTTTTCCCTCCGGACTCCGAAAAGCCCGTAAGGCTTTTTTTCTCCGACGCGCTGGAAAGTATCAGGTTGTTTGAAATAGAGACGCAGAGCACCTCGGGGTTCCTTGAAAGGGCCGCCGTCACCCCGAATTCCGTCGCCGGTTCCGGCCCCACGCTTGGCGAGATGGCCGGACGGGGCTGGCGGGCTTTCCTGGACCAGGGGCTGGAGCCGGACGGGCTTGAACTGCGGAGCGACGAGATCCGCGCGTTCTCATCCCTGCCCGCGGGCGCCGCCGACGAATCCTTCGGCGCGGCCGCCAATATGAATTTTAATTCCGATCTGGCCCTTGTGGAGGCGGAAGTAAGGCGTCTTAAGAAGGAAAAATACGCCATCTCGCTTTTCTGCATCAACAGGGGTGAGACCGACCGTCTTAAAGACCTCTTTGAAGAAAAAGGCCTGACCGATTTTATAAATTTCAGGACGGGATATATCCAGGAGGGCTTTCTTTACCCGCCCGGCCGTACGGCGGTGCTCACCTCTTCGGAGATCTTCCAGCGCCGCTATCGCATAGATCTGAAGTCTTCAAAACCCAAAGGCAAATTCTATAAATGGACGGATCTTAAGATCGGCGACTTCGTGGTGCACGAAGATTACGGCGTGGGCAGGTACCTCGGCATAAAAAAAGCCTATTACCGCAACGCCAATAACGAGAACGTGGAGGATGCCGACTGCCTGCTGGTGGAATACGCCCGCGGCGATAAGCTGATGGTTCCGCTCCACGAGTTCAGCCGGGTTCAGAAATTCATAAGTTCGGAAGGCAAGGTCCCAAAGCTTTCCCACATGGATACCAAGACCTGGCACGAACTGAAAAGCCGAGTTCGTGAGCAGGTGCAGATGCTCGCCCGCGACATCCTGAAGGTGGAAGCGGAGCGCATGGCAATGAAGACCATCGCGCTGCCTGACGCCGGACGTATGGAACATGAATTCGCCGGTTCCTTCCCTTTTGAGGAGACCCCCGACCAGCTGGCCGCCATCCGGGACGTGCTGGGCGACCTGGAATCGGCCAGCCCCATGAACAGGCTGGTGGTGGGCGACGTGGGGTTCGGCAAGACCGAAGTGGCCATGCGCGCGGCCATGCGGGCCGTTTTCAACGGGCGGCAGGCCGTGGTTCTGGCGCCGACCACGATTCTGGCCGACCAGCATTTCCGCAATTTTACCGGCCGGTTCAGGGAATTCCCGGTAAAGATCGGCGTCATCTCCCGCTTCGAGACGCGCTCTGATCAGAAAAAAATACTGGCCGACCTGGCCCGTGGCAAGCTGGATATAGTCATCGGCACTCACCGCTTGCTGCAGAAGGACGTGAAATTTGAAAATCTGGGCCTGCTTATTATAGACGAGGAGCACCGCTTCGGCGTCAAGGACAAAGAAAAGCTCAAGGCCATGGCCAAAGGCGTGCACCTGCTGATGCTCTCCGCCACGCCTATTCCGCGTACGCTTTATCAGTCGCTCTCCACTTTAAAGACCATGTCGGTGATAGAAAGTCCGCCGGTCGGACGCCTGCCGATCTCCACCCAGGTCCGGCCTTTCGACGAGACGGCTCTGGTCAACGCGGTTAATTTTGAGCTGGCCCGCGGCGGCCAGGTCTATTATGTCCACAACCGGGTGCAGACCATAGAGTCGCGGCGGGCATACCTGCAAAGGATCATGCCTTATCTGCGCGTGGCCGTGGTGCACGGCCAGATGCGCGGCGAACAGATAGAAAAATATATGTGGGATTTCCTGCATAAAAAATACGATGTGCTGATGGCCTCCACCATAATAGAATCGGGCCTTGATATTCCCAGCGTTAATACGATGATAGTGGAGAACGCGCATGAATTGGGACTGGCCCAACTCTATCAGCTCCGGGGCAGGATAGGCCGCGAAAAGCAGAAAGCTTACTGCTTTCTGTTCTATCCGCCCTGGCTGAAAAAGAAAGGCGCCGGCGGCAGGCCGCAGGGGGTAAGCGGCGAGATGCGGGCGCAATTCGGCGCGCCGCAGGACGAAGAGCCGCGCGTTGAGAAACATATCAGCGAGACCGCCATGAAGCGGCTGAGTGCGCTGGAAGAGTTCACGGAGCTGGGCTCCGGCTTCCGCCTGGCTATGCGCGATATGGAGATCCGCGGCGCGGGAGAACTTCTTGGCGTGCGCCAGCACGGTTTTATAAATTCCATCGGTCTTGAGATGTACATAAAGCTGCTGAACGGGGAGATAAACCGTATCAAAGGACGCGACCGGGAAGTGGAGCTGCCGGATGTGAAGATAGATCTGGAACTGCCGGCTTTTATTCCGGAGGATTATATCGGCGACGATATGGAGCGCCTGAATTTTTATAAGAAGCTTCTGAACGCCGAGCTGGAAAAAGTGGATAAGATAATGGCGGAGCTGGAAGATCTGTCCGGCCCGGCCCCGGAACCGTTGAAAAATCTTTCCGCCATTATAAAGCTCAAAAAAGGGTTGGCCAAGCTTTCGGTCAGGTCCGTGGTGCAGAAAGACGAAACATATGAGATCTTTTTCCAGCCTAAGGCGCCCATAGGCATGCCGGCCATTAAAAAGTGGCAGGAGTTGTTCGGTTCTTCCCTGATCTTCCTGCCGTCCCGTTTCGGCGACGGGATCCGCATAAAAACATCCGCCCCCGCCCTAGAAACCATCCGCAAAGCCATGCAGGCCCTGAAATAAGCATCGAGGTAATTGCCGGCGGCTGCAAGTTCGGGGTCCTGTCGGGGTCAGTCTTTTTCGCGTTCCCTCGGCCGCCTGCGGGGTCGAAAAAAACTGACACCCGCCACCCCTCCAACTATACCCGCCGACAACCTCTCTATGACTGTATAATTATTTGCAAAAGGCGCAGCCTTTACACCCCTCCATAGAACTTACGCGTATTAGGCTTGCTCGGCGAAGTGCCCGTCGTTGTTTCAAAAATAATAATAGCCCCACCCTTTTGATGGTACAGCACAATGGCCCGCCCGGTGGTCGCCGCCAGGTATAAATAAGAGAAGGATTAATGGCTGCAAGGACAGTAAAAAGGTAGCGTCTGCTTTTTGACCAATTTGTTTGCCTTGAATTAGTCGACAGCACGTTGTCGGGGTCATCTGTTATATTATTTATATGCATGAAATCACGATTTGTGATTTCAAGTTGGGGCGGTTGCATACGGACTATAAGGAAAAAGATAACATGAATGAGCCAGTGACCCCAGGTTATTTGATATCGTGGGTTATCCCGGTTGCCCGGGACCTATCCACAAAATAACGGAGGCACTGGCTTAA
>Ga0208953_1000687_pt1 | contig 26325 bp, 32 predicted proteins | sample RifOxyB2_FD_184033 | JGI IMG/M metagenome (GOLD analysis project Ga0208953, IMG submission 184033) | Groundwater microbial communities from Rifle, Colorado - Rifle Oxygen_injection B2 (SPAdes) | ecosystem: Environmental > Aquatic > Deep subsurface > Groundwater | place: USA: Rifle, Colorado...
TCTTTTTCTTTCCAGCTGTTTGAGACCAGAAATGCCCAAAAAAAGCTCATATTCCCTCATATTTTGGGTTAGGTTTTAGATGATTTAACGAATGTGACTATGGTTAGATTTTAGATGATTTGATTCGTCTCCTTAGTGTCTTAGTGCCTTTGTGGTAAAATAGAAATAACCACCAAGACTCTAAGGTTCTAAGAAGGCATGAAAAACTATCAACAAATTGACAAACAATACCTCTGGCACCCCTTTACCCAAATGCAAGACTGGTTGAAGAATGAACAACTGGTCATTGCAGAAGGTAAGGGCTCTTATCTTTATGACACCAAAAGGAATAAATACTTAGACGGGGTCTCTTCTCTCTGGGTCACAGTTCATGGACACAGAAAAAAAGAGCTTAATCAAGCTATTAAGAAACAATTAGACAAGCTTGCCCATTCAACCCTACTTGGGCTAGCCAATGTCCCTTCAATTGAGCTCGCTAAGGAACTCGTTAAAATTACTCCCAAAGATCTCAACAAAGTCTTCTACTCTGACAACGGCTCAACCGCGGTAGAAATCGCTCTCAAAATCGCTTTTCAGTATTGGCAACAGATTCGTTCCCCCTCTCCCTCTGGGAGAGGGGCCAGGGGTGAGGGTTTCAAAAAAAAGACTAAATTCTTAACTTTGATTAACGCCTACCACGGAGACACCGTTGGTTCCGTTTCGGTTGGAGGGATCGATTTATTCCACAAAATTTACCGTCCATTACTATTCTCCTCCTTCAAAGTTGGCTTTGATTTAAAAGAAGTAGAAAAAGTGATGAAAAAACACCACCACAAGATCGCTGCCATGATTGTGGAACCACTGATCCAAGGTGCAGCCGGAATGTTAACTCAACCAAAAGGATTCCTAAAAGGAGTCAGAAAACTCTGCACTAAATATAACATTCTCTTAATCTGTGACGAAGTGGCCACCGGCTTTGGTCGTACCGGCAAAATGTTCGCTTGTGAGCACGAAAAAGTTTCCCCTGACATTCTGTGCCTGGCCAAAGGAATCACTGGCGGCTATTTACCCCTGGCTGCAACATTAACAACTAACAAAATCTATCAAGCTTTTCTTGGCAAACACGAGGATAAAAAGACTTTCTTTCACGGACACACTTATACCGGTAATCCCTTAGGCTGTGCAGCAGCCCTAGCCAATTTGGAAATCTTCAGAAAAGAAAAAACCATTCAAAAGCTTCAGGCCAAAATCAAATTTTTAACACAACAATTAAAACAATTTAATAATTTAACAATCGTCGGAGACATCCGCCAGTGTGGTTTTATGGTTGGCATTGAGCTGTTTAAAAACAAGACTACAAAAGAACCCTTCCCCTACAAAGATCGAGTTGGTCATCAAGTAATATTAGAAGCGAGAAAAAGAGGCGTAGTTTTACGGCCCTTGGGGGATGTGATTGTCTTGATGCCGCCTTTAAGTATTAGTCACAAAGAATTAGAAAAATTACTGCGGATAACCTACGAATCAATAGCAGCTGTTTCAATATAAACTCGATCCCAATCTTTATAAACCGGCTCATAACCTTTTTTCACAATAGCCGCAGCAACTTCTGTTAAACTACGTTGATCAGAAATGGCAAATTGCTCTGTGGCAGGCTCATCTTGAGAATACGCTCCCGGCGAGGTGCGCGAAGCAGCACTCATCTGAGTAATCCCTAAGGGAATCAGATTGTCACGCAACTCTGCTGGTTCACGAGTTGATAAGACTAAGCCCACCTTAGGTAAAAAAATGCGTAAGGCACAGATCATTTGCGTTAACTGTAAATCTGAAACCCTGGAACCTTTCAAACGCGGGAAAGAGATAGAAATTTGCGACTGCCAAAACTTTTTCTGCAAATATTGCGCATGTTTAGCTAAAGCCAATGTTTCACTCTGCCAATCACCCAACCCTAACAGATAACCAATATTAATTTTATAAAAACCAGCTCTCCCTCCCCGCTCTGGAGTCTCAAAACGGAAATTGTAATCGGACTTAGGTCCAGCTGGATGAACCTTCTCATATATTTCTCGATCATAAACTTCCTGATAAACAGTTAGGCCATCTACCCCAGCCGCAAGAAGTTCTTTATAGTCATATTCTGACATAGGATAAATCTCAATTGAGATCGAAGCAAATAAATCCCTCAGTTGAAAAACTAATCTCTTTAGATAATCAACAGAAACAACGTCCTTTTTCTCTCCTGAAACTAATAGAATATGTCTAAAACCCATTTGAGCTAAAACTTTGGCTTCTGCAACAGCCTGCTCAACAGATAAACTAACCCTTTGTCCCGAAACCTTACTATTAAATCCACAGTAAACACACTGATTATTACATTCATTAGACAAATAAATGGGAGCATAAAACTGCATCGTCTTACCAAAGTGTTTTTGGGTTAATCGTTGGGCTTTCTGAGCCAATTCTTCAATGATTTCTGTTGCCGAATCCGACAAAAGGCTCTCGAAATCAGCCAAAGACAAGCGCTCTATTTGTAAAATAGAGCGAACTTCTTCTTGAGAGGTCATCTGAGAAATCCGGTTAAAGGACTGGAAGCACTGGCTTGTGTAGTCGGAGTTTTAAGACCCAATTCATAAGCTTGACGACCGGCAATGACCGCTAACTTAAAAGCCTCAGCCATCTTAGCTGGATTGGAAGCAATCGCAATCGCCGTGTTGACCAAAACCGCATCGGCACCCATCTCCATAGCTTCAGCAGCATGTGAAGGTGCCCCCAAACCTGCATCAAGCACAACAGGAATATTGGCCTGCTCAATAATTATCGTAATCGCCTCTTTAGTTTTTAGCCCCTGATGGGAACCAATTGGCGAGCCAAGCGGCATCACTGCTGCTGTACCAACATCTGCCAATCTTTTAGCTAAAACAGGATCAGCATTAATATAAGGAAGGACAATGAAGCCCTCTTTGACAAGAATCTCTGCCGCTTTGAGGGTTTCAATCGGATCAGGCAGCAAATAGTTTGGATCAGGAGTAACTTCTAGCTTTAACCAATTACCTGCCCCACCTGCCCTAGCTAATCGAGCTAAGCGCACAGCTTCTTCCGCTGTTCTCGCACCAGAAGTATTAGGTAATAATAAATATTTACTGCGATCAATAGCAGCCAGAATATCTTCTTGAGGAGAATTTAGGTCAACTCGTCGCAGTGCAACAGTAACAATCTCAGTTTCAGCAGCAGCTAGTGCCTCTTTTAATGATTGGTTAGAAGGAAACTTGCCAGTTCCAAGAAATAAGCGGGACGTAAAAGTTTTATCAGCAATTTTAAGCATTTTTCCCTCCGCAGGAATTACCCTGATCAGGTTTATTCTCCGAAGCTCTACGAAGCTTTAACAAAATAGAGCGAAGGAGAATCCTATGGGTCCTTCGATCCAACATCGAAGTTCTCAGCCCCTAAGAAGGAACTCCCCAATGAACCAATTGTAGCGCGAAAGACAAAGAGGAGTCAAGAAAGGTAGGTGGAAACTTACTCGCGTCTGAGTTACAACTAACACAGCGCGGGCATGCCCCTTTTTATTCTAAAAATTAAAAACTAACTTTTTGTCTGTCTAACAACTCTCCCCGTTTTCCCTTATTCCAACCTGAAACCTTAGAAAAGTAGCCTGTTACCCTGGTAATGTGGTCAACGTTACGACCACCAACCAAGACCTGCTCCAATTGCTGCACAGTAATCGACTTTAGAGCATGTGGCTCAATTTTAACCTTGCTTTTTTCATCATCATACAGAGCATGACGCAAAAGCAGATTACCATCATCATCTTGAGCCCATTCTACGTTCTTGTTATTCTCTAAAAACTTATTTAATTCATCAAGTGTCATTTATATTTCACCCCCTTTCGTTCTTTACTTACGAACCTTAAAAAAACCATGTGGGGCAAGGGTTTGTCCCTTGCCACTAATAATATTTACGGCAACGGACTAGCCGTTGCCCTACATTTATTTTCTAACGACTAAAACCATTCCTCTGACAAAATTGCTCCACTAACCCCTACCACAATAGATTTAATGGGAATTTTTCTCCTTGCTTGAGCTAAAGCGTTTTTAGCTAATCTCACTAAGCCACCACAGCAAGGGACTTCCATGGTCATCACGGTTAAAGTGTTGATTTTCGCTTCATCGATCATGGCAACCAACTTGTTTAAATAAATATCTTGGCCTTCATCTAATTTGGGACAAGCAATGGCCAAACTTTTACCCTTAAGATAGTCTCTATGAAAATTGCCGAGGGAATAAGCCACACAATCAGCCGCCAAAACAAGATCTTTGCCAACAAAATAGGACGCTTTTGGTGGCACCAGATGCAATTGCACCGGCCATTGTCGCAATTGTGAGGACTGCTCCCCTTCAGGGCAACTCTGTTCGCTCTCTTTCTTAGAAAAATCCATTACCTTAGTGCCAGGGCAACCACATGGCAGTGGACCAGCATCTTCTAAAGCAGGCACAGTTATATTTTTACTATTTAAAACTGCTACTGCTCGTTCAAAATATTCATCTTCACCATGATCTTTTAAATGTTTCAGATGCGCTTTAATAGTATTGTGACCGGCCTTAATAATATTTTCCATAACCTTTTCTTCGTTATAAGGTTCTGCTTCACGCTCTTCAACCTCAATTGCTCCAACTGGGCAAGTACCAAGACAAACACCTAAGCCATCACAAAAAAGATCACTGATCAAGCGAGCCTTGCCATCAATCATTTGAATAGCCCCTTCAGGACAGTTGGGGATACAATTGCCACAACCATTGCATTTATCAGCATCAATTTTAATAATTTTTCTTTTCATAACAAACCCTCCTAAGCTGGTAACAAATCAAAAATGGTACGCGAAGCCAAAAATTTTCTCATTTGACTTTGCAAAGCTCCTAAACATTTATGAAACTTGCACTTTCCACTTAAACGACAACTCTTACGATTAAAGAGACATTCACTCAAAACCAAGGGCCCCTCAATTGCTTCGACAACTTCCGCCAAATCAATCTGCTTTGGGTTCTTAGCCAAAACAATGCCCCCACCCTTCCCCTTGCGGGATCTAATATAACCTCGACGCGAAAGAAGCTGAACCACTTTAGACAAATGGTTGAAGGGCACATTAATTTCCTCGGCCAACTCCTTACTACTCACAACTCCTTTTTTTGAAGATAAGGCAACCAGAATCCGGATCGCGTAATCAGCTGCTCTTGTAATATTCATAATAAGCATATATTATACCTATTTAGAGGATCCGTCAAGTTTTTTTAAGAAAAATTTGCACCCTCACTCAGCTTGGTTTTCTACTTGAGTTAGCTTGATTTTCTCTCTCCCAGAGGGAGCGAGAAATGTATGCTGAAAATTAACTGTAGACTTTCCCCTCTCTCCCCTTGGAAGAGGGGGAAATAATTTAGCTAAAAAAACAATCTGGCCGGGTGAGGGTTAGATTCTAAGCGTATTTCTTAACTTCTGCTTCAAAAGCTGGCGCTGGGCGAAAGCCAACTAAGCGGTCAACTTCCTGACCATTTTTGAAGATAATAATACAAGGAATACCACTAACTCCATATTGACCTGCCTTAGCCATATGTTGTTCGGTATTAACCTTACAAAATTTGATGGCAGGATATTTTTTGCTCATATCTTCAAAGACTGGAGCCATCATCTGACAAGGACCACACCAGGAAGCCCAAAAATCTACAAACACTACCCCTTGATTTTGCTCAACCTCTTTTGGAAACTCAGCATCAGAAATCTCTTTAGCCATAACAAACTCCTCCTTTTTTTATTATAAACCATCAACCAAAACCTTAACCTGCTCACCTATCCCATCTTCGCCTCTGCCTTCGCCTAGATAATGTCGGGCAAAACCCTCCGCCATTTGCGAACGACAGCAATTACCAATACATAAAAACAAAAGCTTTTTCGTCAATAATTCTCAGCTAAAACCTCAAAATAGGCCTGTGGGTGAGCACAAGCCGGGCATTTGTCTGGAGCAGAACTTCCCGCCAAAACATAACCACAATTGCGGCAATGCCATTTCACACTAGCATCTTTCTTGAAGACCTGGCTTTCCTTGACATTTTTTAACATCGTTCGGTAACGTTTTTCGTGCTCTGCTTCAACCTTGGCAATCTGGCGATAGGTTTCTGCTACATCAGTAAAACCTTCCTGATCAGCCTCTTTCGCAAAATCAGCATAAAGCTTAGTCCATTCTTCGTTTTCCCCATCAGCAGCAGCCAAAAGGTTTTCTTCGGTCGTCCCAATCTTGCCGGCCGGATATATCGCAGTAATTTCTACTGAACCACCCTCAAGATATTTAAAGAACTTCTTGGCATGCTCTTTTTCATTCTCCGCTGTCTCCAAAAAAATTGCAGAAATCTGCTCAAAACCAGCCTTTTTAGCTACACTGGCAAAATAAGTGTAACGATTCCTGGCTTGAGACTCCCCAGCAAAGGCCTTTAGTAAATTTTGCTCTGTCTTAGTCCCTTTTAAACTCTTTCCCATCTTAGACTCCTCCTTTTTATTTTAATCTCTCTTCTGAGAGATGTAAGTGATCTGTTTCTACTTCAACAAAAGCCGTAAAAATCTCTTTGACCCGATCATTTTGGGCTTCTGCTGCTGCTTTTTTATAAAACTCAATTGCCCGGGTTTCTCTGCTATGAGAATCTTCCAGGTTTTCTTTATTGCTGATATGACAAGAATCATTCCCTTTAGAAACAGTATCAAGCTTGAGAATTTTTTTCCAAACAGAAGCATGCTCTGCTTCAACCTTGCCTAAATTTTTAAATAAGAGTTTCCCTTCTGCATCATCGGTTTTTGCTGCAGCACAAATATAAAAGGCTGCATTGCTTATTTCCACCTCTAAGGCATGTTCTGCATTAGCTTGATCCTTTTCACTTAAAGCAACATCAAAATTTACCTTGGCTAACTTGGCTTCTTTAATATATTTCTTCTTTACTCCACAAAAAGGACAATTATCAGGAGCACTCTCACCAATATACGGGTCACCACAAATTTCGCAACGCCATAACTTAACCATTAACTCCTCACCCCTTTCTAACTAAAATATCTTCTCGGTGTTTTTGCGCAATTGCCTCAGCTAAGCCATCTAGTTTTCTTAAGTCTTCCTCTTTAGGAAAACCTTTAATCACGACTGGATCCAATAGCTCAACCTTAAGAACCGGGATCAAGCCCTTCAACTGGTCAACCATCTTCCCACCCCAACCATAAGAACCAATAATAGAAAGAAACTTTGCTTTTGGCCTTAGGGCATTAGCTAAAAAAGCAACATTAACAGCTGCAGGATGAGCCCCAACCAAAACAGTCGGGCTGCCAATTACAATAGTAGCGGCATCAACCAAGGCCATTGCTAGCTCCCCCAAATCAGTTTTAGTTAAATTAAAGGGTTTAACAGTTATCCCCTTCTTTTCCAAGGCATCAATAAAGTAATCAACCATGGCTTGTGTACTCCCATGCATAGAGACATAGGGAATAACTACCTCATTTTTAACTTCATCAGTTATCCAATCGCGATAAGCATCAATAATAAAACTGGGCTTATCATAAATTGGGCCATGACTAGTCGCAATAACATCTATTACTAATTTATCAACTATTTCCAAATGCTTCTTGATCATAGAACGAAATGGCATCATAATTTCAGCATAATAGCGCTTAGCAGAGTCATAAACCTTGGCCTCATCAGCCACAAATAAGTCACTACTGGCTAAATGGGAACCAAAAAAGTCACAGCTAAAGAGAATTTTGTCCTCTTTTAGATAAGTCACCATCGTTTCTGGCCAGTGTACCCAAGGGGTTAAAATAAATTCCAGTGTTTTATCACCCAAAGATATCTTTTCCCGGTCAGCCACCACAATAAACTTATCGTCCGGGATTAGAAGTAAATCCTTGAGCATTTCCTTACAGCGGGCATTGGTAACAACTTTAGCTTCTGGATATTTTTCTAGAACTTTAGGGATTGTGCCAGAATGATCCTGTTCCGCATGATGGGCAACAATATAATCAATCTTCTTAAGACCAAGTTCTTTCAAGTTAGCCAAAAGAACCTCTGCCTTAGGTGGATCAACCGTATCAAGCAGGGCAACCTTGTCAGACCCTTTGATAATGTAAGAGTTGTAACTGGTTCCATCAGGCAAAGGGATTAACTCATCAAAGAGCCTGCGCTCCGCATCAAGAGCCCCTACAGAATAGATATTCGGTTTTATTTCTCTGGTTGACATTCTTCGAACTGGTCCTTTCCTACTCCACAAATTGGGCAAACCCAGGTATCAGGAATCTTTTCAAACGGAGTTTTGACTTCTACCCCGTTATCCGGATCGCCAACCTCTGGATCATAAATATATCCGCATACTTTACATACATATTTTTTCACTCTTATTCCTCCTTTACCTTCTTCCTTCCCTTAACCTAAGCCTGCGCCTATGCCTTCGCCTTTCCAAGTTACGCCCTCCAAAGCCCATGAACATTACATAATTCACGAGCAGTAATTTTTTCAGCTTGAACACAGAATTCTGCTTCTGCCGGGCTACCAGGTTTTAAGAATTGTCGATAAGCTTTGCCATCAGCAATTAATTCAATCCATTCAATGAAATGTTTTTCTTCCATTGGATGAGGAACAGAACCTACTTTAACCTTATACCCATTTACTGTCTTTTCTACTAATGGCACATGTTTTTCTGTAGCTGCATCAGCTGTTTTTTCTTCTAAAAGATCCATTGGCTTACCACAACAGACTAATTCCCCTCCACCAACATGAACTACCTCAATAATATTGCCACAGACTGAACATTTATAAACTTGTAGAGATTTTTTAACGTTGACCATTACTTCTTTCCTCCTTTAGACTTAGTTAGGCAATTTTTACATACCCCTTTAAGATACAAATGAACCTCGTCGATCCGATTACCGGAAATCACCCCCCTATTTTCACATGGACAGTCTACCTTTTCAACATCCATTACAACCCCACACTCTTTACAGAAAAAATGAGAGTGTGGGGTTGTTTCGAAATCAAACCTAGACTCAGAACCAGAAATTGTTAATCCACTGATCAAAGCATGCTCAAGAAAAAGCTGCAAAGTATTATATATAGTAGTTCTAGATAGTGTCGGCATCTCTTTAACCAAGCCATTATATATTTCCTCAACTGTTGGATGAGTGCGATGCTGATCTAAATACTGCAAGATCTTCATCCTCTGCTGAGAAGATCGCAACCCTTTAGACTCAAGCTTATCTTGTATTAATTTCATGCTTGTAATTATTACATCTTCGTGTTATTATGTCAAGCATAATTAAATTATAGGGGGTATCCGAAGATGAACGATCTGATTGCTGACGTCAAATTGTCGATCGAACTAGAAAAGAATGGTTACGACTTCTACACCAAAACAGCGGAGAAGACCAACAATCCCTTGGCTGTTTTAACTTTAAAAAGTTTAGCCGAAAGGGAATTGGTTCATCTGGAAAAGATTAAGCAGTTCTATAAAAATTTAACTGGCGAGCAAAAACTAGCTAGTGACTGGCTTAAAGGCGTTGAGGTCTCCCCTACCAAGCAAGAACTATTAAAAATCATTATCAACAAACTTAAGGACAGCTTAGACAAAAGTTTTGAGACTCAAGCAGAAATAAACGAGGCTTATTCAATTGCAGAGATCATGGAACGTGATAGTTTTAATCTTTACGACAAAATTGCCAAAGAATCCAGCGATGAAACAACCAAAAAGTTCTATGCTGCCTTAGCCGAAGAAGAAAAAGAGCACTATACTATCCTAGAAGAAACCCTCCTTTATCTAAACAAACCGGGTGATTGGTTTAAAGAACAAGAACATTGGATTTTGGAGGGGTAATTTTTTAATTCGCTACAAGTTTTCTCTTATTTATTACGATATATCTGTATACGACCAAAAAACATGTAAGGAGAACCTGAAATGGTCCCTCTAACAGGGAAAACAACTTTTCAATACTCGTTTCCTTCAGGAAAAACAGTTCCTGTAAAAGTTGCTGATGATCTTCTACAAAGACGAAAAAGAACTTCAGCTGCCCATCTAGTTTTAAACGGTCTACCCCCTATCTATTTCACTGGTCCAGATATTACTGTCGGGAATACTTCTGCAGCTGATGTTCAGTTTGTTGGAGTCTCTACTTTTACAACAACCATTGCCCATGCTGAACAAGATGGTGTCTATCAAACCACACAACGTTTCCTATACGGTCAGGGAGAAGGATCAGAAGGACTTCCACAGGTAACCACACATCCAACCCAAACCAGAATGTTAACGTTTCCTATAATTTGGGAAGGAACAGAGCAAGACATTATAGCTTTACAATTGGTTCCTCACGAGCCAGTAGAAAGACCAATGAGTACAGAGAGATCCGCAGACTTAGCTCTTTTTGGAGGTGGGGTCTATAGACACGCTGATCCAGAAATGGCACAGATAAGCGCCAGAACAAATAATTATAATATAGCCACCAATGGGTCTCGTTTTGCGCAACAGAACATTAACTCAGCGCAATTATTTGTTGACGCCGTAAAACAAGACCTTTCCAGGCTTGATGAAGAATATGGCCCATTAAGAGCAGATCAAAAGACAACCAGACTAGGGGCCGCAATTGGCTCTCTATTGTTATCAACAGCAGCTCCTGCCCTATATTTGGGCGCACTACTACCTTTTTCTTTAGTGCCTGCAGGAATTGGAGCCGCCTTACTCATTGTGGCAGGCGGAAAAACGATTGGCAGCAAAGTAGGCATAAATCGACGAACAAGAACAATTATTGCTGAAGCAAACAAGGTATTATCCCGCTTACCAGAAGAGGAAAGAACCGCAATAGCTACTCTATTGATTAAGGAAGAGACTCCAGGATTACTGCCCACGTTAAAAACCGAGGTCAGAAAAATATTTCACACAACTTCTCAAAGAGAACAACTCGAAGAATCTCCTCCCAAACCAGCGCTTCCAAGACATGAAGATTAAAAACTAGTTCAATCTTGCAATAACTGCTATGCTCGTTAATTCCCTAATAGCATCCTTAGCTATCCATTTAGCTGTCCTATTATCCATTTGAACAATTTCTTTAGCCAGTTTAATCGCCGCCTTGTTTAACTTAAGATTTTTCTTGCCAATATTACGCAAAGCCCAGTTAACTGCTTTACGGACAAAATTACGTTCGTCAGTAGAAGCTTTTTTAATTAGAGGAAAGAACTTAATAAAAGTTTCATCTGATTCCTTCTTAGCATGCACAGCCATAAAAGCTAATAAGGCAAACCCTGCTCTTTTAACATATTCTTCTGACCGATTCCCCCACTCGTTGACTTTTTTAAAGGCAAAAGGTAGCTTTCTAAATAAATTAGTGCAGCATTGGTCACAAATATCCCAATTATCGAAATCAGCAACCCAGGCATCAATTTGTTTTTCTGTTACTTTGTCTGGCTCATCAATTAAAGAGCCTAAAACGCGGGCTTCAAGATACTCCGTTTGCCATAAATCCAGAGCCAACTGATGATTTTTAGGGGTCTCTTTAGCTATTTGCCGCAACTGAGGACGAGATAAACCCAGCATTTTCGCCGACTTAATCCCAAAGCGCTGCATGCCGGCAATGTTAGCCGGGTTAGCTAATGATTTTAGCCTTTTGAGGATTTGTTGAACTGTCTCCATCATTTAAACAAACCAATCTCCCTGATTGTTAGCCTTGATATTATACTATACTATTATTAATCATGGAAAAAGCTTCATAGTCTCTTTGGTTGCCAAGTTTATTGGTTTATCAGAAGCTATCGGCGCCTTCTTCGTTGGCTCAGCTATGGCAGAATCACAACATAAAGCTCGAATAAAAGAGCTTCTCGAACCATTAGGTTTCTTTGCCGCTGCCCTATTTTTCTTATCTTTTGGCCTTCAGGTCAATCTTCTATCAATCAATTTAAACATTATTTTAGTTGTAACTGTTTTAATAATTGTTTCGATATTGGGCAAACTGCTAACAGGCTTGTGTAGTGTGCCAATTGAAAAACTAAGCTGGGCTGAAGCTCAAAATATCGGTTTTAGTCTTTTCTCGCGCGGGGAATTCTCCATTCTAATTGCCAGTTTATTTATCCAGGAAAGTTTGGCTGGTTCGGGGATCAGAGAAGTAATCGCAATCTATGTTTTCGTCCTGATGATCCTAAGCACGGTTTTAATTAAGAGATATACGAAGACTTGCTTGATTGAGATGCCTAGTGAGTCGAAACGCAGCTAAAGTATCCTTGGCCCCTTCACCAGCGGCAATAATAATCTGTTTTTCCGGGACATTGGTCACATCACCCGCCGCAAAAATGCCACGAGTAGAGGTTATTAACATAAATTACTTAATAAAGCCGATTTTTCTTTTGGGCTTAGCTTCTTCTACCATTAATTTCCTTATGGCATCAAAAACACCTTTAATCTCAACATCATGTCTTTCGTATTTTCTTTCTAGCTCCGCCAGCTTTATGCCCAACTCCCGATGTGAGGACAAAATCCTCCTCAGATTCACAAAAGCCCGCATAATTGCAATATTAACCTGGACTGCCCGCTTACTTTTAAGAATCCCTGATAACATAGCAATCCCTTGCTCAGTAAAAGCAGAAGGTTTCCATCTTAGCCCCATCTTATCAGAATTGGACATCACAAATTGTGATCTCCAATCCAAGTATTCTTCTTCATTCAATTCAAACATAAAATCATCCGGGAAACGTTCAATGTTACGCTTAACGGCCTGCTTAAGTATCCTCGTTTCAACCCCATACAACTCAGCCAAATCCCTATCGATCATCACTTTCTGCCCTCTAATTAAATAAATCTTATTTTCCACACGCTCAATTGGAATCAGATTACCCATAAGCAGACCTCCTTCAAAACCACTATTTATGCTCTTGAATTAATAACAGCAATATTATTACCAGCCTAAGCCTTTTTGAACAAACTCAACACTTTTCAAAACAAATAACAATTTTCACTGCTAGAACAGAAAAAATGCGATGTTTTTTTTAAAACCTGTAGCCCGACACAATCTAAGAGTGCCGAAAAATGAGACAGTTATGTCGAAAAGTCGGACACCACGAAGGAGAAAGATTAGTGGGTCGACAAATACCTAAACGCAGCTAAGCTGGCCTTGGCCCCTTCACCGGCAGCTATAATAATCTGCTTTTCTGGTACATTAGTTACATCGCCAGCCGCAAAAATACCATGCACAGAAGTTTCAGTAGTGGAATTAATAATTATTTCACCATGTTCGTTTTTCTCAACTATATCAATAAAAGTGGCATTGGGAACCAAGCCTACTTCAACAAAAATACCCTCAACAGCTAATTCCTGAACCTGCCCATCTTTTTCGTATTTTAAGCCCTTAACAAATTGCTCGCCAAAAATCTCTTTTGTTTTAGCTTGATTGATTATTTCAACATTGTCTGCCTTGGTCAGCTTATCAATCATCACCGCATCACCAGATAAAGCTTCTGTAACATTAATAATATAGAGCTTGGGCACAATGCGAACCAGGGATAAGGCTGCATCTAACGCCGAATTACCCCCGCCAATGACTGCAACATTCTTTCCGGCAAAAAGCGGGCCATCACAAGTCGCACAAAAGTTGACCCCTTTATTCTTATATTTAGCTTCACCAGGAACGCCTAACAGCCTGGGTCTTTTACCCGAAGCAACAACAATTGTTCTGGCTTCAAAAACATCATTCTTTTCTGTAGTAACGCGAAAACCATCTGCAATCTTTTCAACCTTGGCCACCCCAACCCCCTCTTTTAAATCAAACTTATATTTTTCTAGGTGCTCACGAAATTTCATCGCTAATTCAACACCGGGCACAATTTGTTGACCAGTATAGTTATCAATCTCCCCTGCCCAAGCGGTTTGGCCGCCAACATCACGGGAGATAATGACAAAATCAAGTTTTTTGCGCGCGGCATAAATGGCAGCAGTAATTCCAGCAGGTCCAGCACCGATAATAATTACATCTTTTATGGTCATATATATATTTCTCTTTATTTATCCTACCCACTATTTAATGATTTTTCAAGGCTGAAAAAAGTAAGGCTGCAAAAATAGTGGGGATTAACTAAAAACCAAAATAACTACTTACTAAACTTCTTCTTTTCTTCTTCAGAGACAGCTTTCATAGAAAGGTTTAACCTGCCCACGTCATCGACTTCAACCAACTTAACCACAACTTCATCACCGATATCAATTGCATCTTCAACCTTGGCAATGCGTTTATCAGAAATCTGCGAAATATGACATAAGCCATCTTTGCCAGGAATAATTTCAATAAAAGCTCCAAAATTCATAATACGAACTACTTTACCAAGAAAAACTTCCCCAACTTTCGGTTCATAAGTTAATTGTTCGATCATCCGCTGGGCTTTTTTGCCCCCTTCAGCATCAATTGCGGTGATCAAAACAACACCATCATCTTCAATGTCAATCTTGGCCCCGGTTTCTTCGACAATTTTCTTGATCATTTTGCCGCCCGGCCCAATAACCAGACCAATCTTTTCCGGATTAATATTCATAGTTATCACTCGAGGAGCAAATTCAGAGAGCTCTTGACGAGGAGCAGCGATGGCTTTCTTCATAACATCTAAGATCTTTAAGCGATTGGTTCTAGCTTCAGCTAAAGCCTGTTTAACAATCTCTAGAGACAATCCGTCAATTTTGATGTCAACCTGAATAGCGGTAATCCCTTTTTCTGTACCGGCAACCTTGAAATCCATATCACCAAAATGATCTTCAATCCCTTGAATATCAGCCAAAGTCACATATTTGTCCCCTTCGGATATTAAGCCGATGGAAATTCCCGCCACTGGAGCCTCAATTGGCACCCCGGCATCCATTAAAGCCAAGGTAGAACCACAAGTTGAAGCCATTGAGGTAGAACCATTAGAGCCCATAACCTCAGAAACTAACCGAATGGTGTAAGGAAATTTACTTTCTTCCGGCAAAACCGGCATTAAAGCCTTCTCAGCTAAAGAACCATGGCCAATTTCCCTGCGACCAGGTCCCCGATTTGGCCTAACTTCACCGACAGAATAGGCTGGGAAGTTATAATGATGCATATAGCTCTTGGTTACTTCTTCCACATTTAAAGCATCAATTCTTTGCTCTTCACCCAAAGAACCTAATGTAGCAATGGTCATAACCTGGGTTTGTCCGCGAGAGAATAACCCGGAACCGTGAACCCTTGGCAAAGCACTTACTTCAGCCTTGATTTCACGCAGCTCATCCAGCTTTCTGCCATCAAGTCTCTTGCCATCTTTAAACATCATTTCCCGAATAAGTCTTTTTTGTTCATCTTCCAGCGCAGTTTTGACGTCTTTTTTCTGTTGTTTAAGCTGATCAGCTGTTTCAGCCTTAATATTTTTAAGAATCTCATCGGCTAAAACTGACAAAGCCTCTTTTTGGGCAGCTTTATCTTTACCGATAATAACTTCTTTAACCTTAGCAGAAGATTTTTTAACCAATTCAACAATTTCTTTAGCTGGAGCATAAATTGCAATTTCCCTCTTCTTTTTACCGACAGCTTTAGCCATCTCTTCCTGAAGCTTAACCAGCTTTTTAATGGCTTTATGAGCTTCTTCGATGGCCTCCAAAACTTCAGCTTCGGAAACCTGTTTAGCGCCGGCTTCAATCATCATGATCTTATCTTTTGTTCCGGCAACCACAACATCCATAACCGATGCTTCCAGCTCTTGAGCTGTTGGGTTAATAATTATTTTACCGTCAACCTTGGCAACACGAACTGCGCCAAGTGGTCCATTAAAAGGAATATCAGAAATAGCTAGAGCAGCTGAGGCTCCATTGAGAGCTAAAATATCTGGCATATTTTCATGATCAACGGCTAAGGGAGTAATGGCGATTTGAACATCATTGCGAAAGCCTTCTGGAAAAAGGGGCCGAATCGGCCGATCAATTTTGCGGGAGGTTAGAACAGCATTCTCTGATGGTTTGCCTTCCCTTTTAAAAAAGCCGCCAGGGATTTTACCGGCAGCATAAAATTTTTCTTCATAATCAACTAGCAGAGGAAAAAAATCAATCCCTTCTCTAGGAGTCTGAGAAGCAACTGTGGCAGCGATAACAACTGTGTCACCTAGTCGGACAACAACTGAACCGCTGGCCTCTTTGGCAAGTTTACCGGTTTCAAAAGAGAGGGTTTTCCCGTCACCTAAATCTAATTCGAACTTTTTTATCATCTAACTTCTAAGTCCTAAAGCGGCTATCAATTTTTGATGTCTAGCTAAATCCTTACGCTGAAGATAGGTGAGGAGTTTCTTGCGTTGGCCAACCAACATCAGCAGGCCACGCCGGCTGTGATTGTCTTTTTTATTGGTCTTTAAGTGCTCAACAATTTGGGTGATCCGTTCTGTAATCAAGGAAACCTGAACTTCTGGGGAGCCCGTATCCCCTTTCGTCTGAGCAAATTTTTCAATAATCCCTGTTTTCTTTTCTTTTTGTAATACCATATTAAAAGATTATATCACAGCTTGGCTCGACATACAACGTCAAATTTTGCTTATATCCTTCTTAATCTGAGCCTTTAACTTTTCCACGTCGGAAAATTGCTGTTCATCACGCAAACGCCTAGTTAAGCTGACCATTAACTCTTGTCCGCGCAGATTTTGATGAAAATTTGGTATGTGGACTTCTACTGTAGTCTTGTTAATCCCAAAAGTTGGGCTGGCACCAATATTTACCGCACATTTTCTCTTATTAACGGATCCGGCATAGACCCCCTGAGCGGGAATAAGCTTATATTGGTCGGTTTCTAGGTTGGCTGTAGGAAAACCCAAAGTTTTTCCTATTCCCTTCCCTTTTACAACCTTGCCAGTTATTTGAAAACTATGGCCCAACAAGCTAATTGCCTGCTTAAATTGACCCTTACTTACTAACTCACGGATTAAGCCTGATTTAATCATTAAGGCTCCACGATGAACAGGGGGAACAACAACAACTTTAAAGCCAAACTTCTTGCCGATTCTTTTAAGCTGAACCAATGACCCGCTTCTTTTCTTGCCAAAAGCATAATCATAGCCAACCACTACCCGGCTAACCCCTAACTTTTTAACCAGGTAACGCTCAACAAACTCTTCGGCAGATAGATTTTGCATCTCTTTGCTAAACCTGACCACTACCACCCCATCAATTCCCAATGAACAGAACAACGCTTCTCTTTCTGCTAGGGTAGTTAGTAAACGCAAACCTCGACTTGGAACAACAACTTGTTGAGGATGCGGATCAAAAGTAATGGCTAAAGAAGCAACTTTAGTTTTTTTAGCTAGTTTGACCGCCTGTTTAAGAACCTTTTGATGACCGAGATGAACACCGTCAAAGGTACCTAAGGCAACAACGCAACCTTTGAGCTTTTTCCTCTTCGGATGGCGGATTATTTTCATTGGAGAAACAGACCCTTAACCATTAAAGTTACAGTTTTAATATAATGGGCAGAGGGCCAAAATAGGAGTTGGGAAAGGATTAAGGTCCCGACAACTCGCCCAGCTAACAAGTAAAAAACCACGGTGCGCACATCTTTTTCAGGTCGTTTTCCTTGAGCAACTTGGTCGGTAATATGGGCCGCCCCTGGATCGACCATTAGAGTAAATAGTATAGTAGCAATCCCGTTAACAATGGCGGACAACTGAACAGCTGTAACTCGGTAAGCAGGCACTAATGCCCCGGCCATCATTGAAGCCAACACCCCGATTGTATAGATTGAGGCCACAAAGATATTTAGAACTAGAAAAGTCTTGGGAATGCCCTGCAAAGAAAGCTCTTTCAACGAGCTTAACCTCGGCAATCTAAAGGATTTAATTAAAGGGATAAAATTTCTGGGCAACACAAGTGAAGCTATAAGTCTTGGTACTGAAGGTCTAACCTGAAATCTTTCGATGGCCTTAGTAAAGATATGAATCGAGGTAGGAGCAAGGATCAGGGCAATTAAATTGCCCACAAACGCTGCAAAAATTATATAGCGAAAATTCGCCGCTAAAAGATCAACCGAACCCCTTAAAATTGCGGTATCAACCATGCCGCCCAGAATTGGGGCCTGGAACATATTGGACATTCTGGAAACTAACAGGGAAGCATTAACAAAAGACAACGAAGTCGCCACATGCTTGGTTCTAATACCAGCCAAACGTAAGCAGGAAGCTGATGCTTCGGCAAAGTGGATTAGGGCTGTGAAGATGCAGACAACTATAAGAGGATTCATAAAGACATTATATAATAGATTTTAGTCTTTGTGTATTTTCTTATTGTACTTAGTGCCTTAGGGTCTTAGTGGTTAATTCACCACCAAGGCACAAAGACTCAAAGATCACTAAGGTTCAACGCAGAATAACCTTTCTCTCTCAACCTACAACTATCACAAACCCCACAAGGCTTTTTGCCCCCCTCATAACAAGACCAAGTTTTATCAAGGGGAACCTTCAACTCCATAGCCAACTTAATAATCTGGGCTTTGGTTAATTTAATTAATGGCGCCCGGACTTTTATCTTATTATTCTTTGTTCCAGCTTTGATAACATTTTGAAAGGCTTTAACAAAGGCCGGCCGACAATCAGGATATCCAGAATAATCTATGGCATTCGCCCCGTATAAGATCGTTTGAGCCCCAACTGCTTCCGCATAGGAGGTGGCAAAACTTAAAAAGATGGTATTCCTGGCCGGGACATAAGTTGGCGGAATCCCTTTGCGTGACTTTTTATACTTGGGAACTTTAATTTTCTTGTCTAGCAGGACGCTCCCCTTCCAAGGAAGTTTGATCTTGATAATTTGATAAGGGACTTTAACAGACTTGGCCATGGCAACCGCACTACGAATTTCTTTATTATGCCGCTGACCGTAATCAAAGATCAAAGCATGGCAATCATAACCCTTAGAGAGCACATAATATAATGTAGTGGCTGAGTCTAGGCCTCCGGAAAAAAGAATGATGGCTTTGGGCTTTTTTAACATATAGCTGAAATTCTAGCAAATTAATGCCGATAAATACAGGAGAGGAAAAGATTCATGGCATTAGAAAACTTAGCTAGAAGCAGTGGTCGTTTATCAGCAATACAAGAAGTATTTGCTCGAGCTAGAAGACAACCAGCTCAAAGAAAAACCATGGCTACTGCAGCATCTGAATATGTTTATCACACTGGCTCAAAACCAGATCGGGTTGTTACCTGCCTCGGCTATCAGGTAATGCAATTTCATGATGGGAAAATAATAGCATATTTAGGGCCTATTCCAATGGGCGTATTATCAGGAGAAATTAATTTTGAAAAAGGAGATAGAAGTCTCTCCTTTCACCCAATTGCTAACCCAACTGATAACGCCACCCTTGTTAGGGAAACAAAAATGCTTGCTCCAGCCGAAGTATCTGTTCAACTCCATTATCCGCCAAGCGACCTTCCTTACATGGATTTTAGGGGGTTTGGAGGAACAAATCCCCGAGGTGATGAACTTTACCACAGAATTAACGCTGCAATTTTAGACACGGTGAGAGAAGTTGGAATTCATGAATCATCAGTTGTTTGTGAGGTTGGCTGTGCCAATGCTTCTCTGGGAGCTAGCATTATAAGAGCTACTCAAGCTAGGGTTTACTCCACAGACATAGAAGAAAGCAATATTAGAAATGCTAGAGAAGTTAAAAGACAAGTTCTTTCTTCCCAGCTACAAAAGCGTCATTATGTTTTTCTCATGGACGTAAGAGCCCTGGCTAGTTTACCCCCAGCAGACTTAAGTATTGCTAGCGGTCTTTTCAACATGCAAGTCATCAACTCAGAAGACCATGTTTTACAAGGAGTACGAAGATTAATTGAAGCAACCAAACTAAACGGCATAATCATCCTAACCGGACATACAGCTCTTTGGATCAACGAACCAGAGATGGAAAAAATGGGCTGCAAAGTTATTACCCGATCACTTCCAGATCAACTATACGGGGAAATGACTTGTATTGGGCAATTTTACGTCTTACAAAAGATTGATAATAATCCAAGTTGGCCAACATCATTAAGATTGTTTAGAGAACAATCTCTAGTTAGTCAAGCAAATCAATTAGATAATTTTTCCCAGATTGGCGGACATCTTGTTGGCGCTGAAAAGTCTAAATCCTAATAATCTGCCCCCGCTCCGCACCTACGGACACGAGAGAAATCTTGGCATTAGCCAAACCAGCTAGTTTTTCCAAATACTCTTTAGCCTTTTGTGGCAAATCGGCATACTCTTTAATCTTGGTAGTATCTTGCTGCCAACCTGGCACTTCTTCATAGATTGGTTTGCATTCAGCTAAACGATGAATGTCAGTAGGAAAATCGTTAATCCGCTTACCCTTATATTCATAAGCCACACAAACCTGAATTTTCTCTTGATCATCCAAAACATCTAATTTTGTGACCGCTAAGTGAGTTAAGCCATTAACTTTAGAAGCATGTCTCATCACCACCCCATCAAACCAACCGCAACGTCGAGGACGACCGGTTGTAGCACCATATTCCCCACCCTTTTCTCTCAAATCTTCACCAACTTTTCCTGGGATCTCAGTCGGAAAAGGACCACTGCCCACTCGAGTAACATAAGCTTTAACCACACCAATAACAGCACCAATTGCTTTTGGGCCAATACCGGATCCAACACAAGCACCACCAGCTGTTGGATTTGAACTGGTCACAAAAGGATAAGTACCATGATCGACGTCAAGCATGGTCCCTTGAGCCCCTTCAAGCAGAACGTTCTTATTTTTGGCAACTGCCTCGTCAACCAAGGTAGAAGATTCATCAACGACATATTTTTTCAAAGCCACAGCATAACCGCTGTACTCGTTGATAATTTCATCAACGCTAAGCTCTGTTTTCATATTGTAGAATTTATTTAACATAAAAAGCTTTTCAATTACATTCCATGCCAATTTCTCTCGGAAAATTTTTTCATTATATAAATCAGAGACACGAATTCCACGACGGTTATATTTATCAACATAACAAGGCCCGATACCGCGAGAAGTGGTACCAATTCTGCCAGCTTCAAGCTTCTTTTCTTGAGCTTTATCCATTAAACGGTGATAAGGGAAAATTATGTGGGCTTGAGAAGAGATGCGCAAGTTTTCAACCGCAAAGCCCTTGGCCTTTAGTGTTTCAATCTCTTGAATTAATACCCCTAAGTCAACAACTACCCCGTTGCCAATCACACACATAACATTATTATAGAAAATTCCTGAAGGGATTAGGTGTAATTTAAAGGTTGCGTCTTTAATAACAACTGTATGACCAGCATTGTTGCCACCTTGGTAGCGGACAACCATATCCATATCACGGGACAAGAGATCGGTGATCTTCCCTTTTCCTTCATCTCCCCATTGGGTTCCAACGATCACTGATACTGGCATATTATTTTCTCCTTAGTTTGACTTGGCACAAAAAGCCCCACCAAATTGTTGTGTAACTTGGTAGGGTTACATTTAAGTTTATTATAAATTTGCTGAAATTTCAAGCAAAAATAAAATCATTAGACAGCTTTTATATGAATCTCTTTTAACTGCTTGTCAGCAACCACATCGGGGGCGCCGGTTAGGGAAAAAATTAGGGTAAAATTCCCTTAACCCAAGACAAAAAACGGTCAGCATGGAGAACGATACTTTCGGCATCAGAGCGAAAGAAACATTTCCCCTCATATTCAATCAGGTTTTTCTTGGCAATAATGCGACGCAGGTGGTTTAAGGCTTCCTTAACCCCCTCCTTACTAATCAATGACGCAGTAAGTTTTACAGCATCATCATGACTTTTACTGGAACTCCTAATACCATGAGAATAAACCAGCAGCGCATCATTTGCTGAAATCGCAGCGTGAACAGCATCTAAGCCGGCGGCATTCCAGTTACCAGTTTCCAGATTACTCTTAGCCGATTTAAAAAAATCACCTGACTTCCGAAAAAAGGAGCTATACGCCGATTTCTCAGCATTAACGGTGGAAGATTTATTAATCATAAATTAGCTCCAATGGTGTTTTCCCATACAAAAGCCGCCCATGATCAGCAATCTTCCTGATTAATTCATCTTTAGCCTTATATCTTCTTTTAAAATCGTTTACTTTCAATAATACAGGTGAAAGCCCATTACCAAAACCCTTGGAGATTTCAAAATTAAGCTGATCCAGAACCTTTTCAGACTCGGGGAGAGAAGCACGCAAAGACATAACAATTAAAATGTCCAGATCGCTATCCCCTTTTTCTTTGCCTTCCGCTACACTGCCAAAAAGGATTATGGACAAGATGTTTTTTACTCTTTTCCCGATCTTGTCAGCTATTTCTCCCAAAAGATTTTTCTCCAGCCTAAACAATGGCAACAAGGCCTGCTTAACCAAAACACTGTCTGAATTAAGCTGATACAATTTAGACTTGCCGCTTCGCCTCATTAGAACTATCCCCGCCTTAAATAGCGAATAAAGCGAAGCATGTATATTCCTTTGAGATTGCTTTGCCAGGCGGGCAATTTCCCTGCCGGTAAGCTCGACAGGCTCACTGGCCAGAACTCGCAGAATCTTTACTTTGGATCCTTGTCCTAGAATTTCATCCCAAGTTTTATGGTATTTCATGATTGGCTCCTTTTTGTTGCCATATGGCTCTTTTTGTAGCCATTAGTATAACAAAGCTAACAATGGCATGTCAAATCGGAAGTTATCAGAATATTTTAAGCGAGTTTTATATGAAGCTCTTTTAACTGCTTGTCATCAACCACATCAGGGGCGCCGGTGAGAGGACAAAAAGCCGATTGGGTTTTGGGGAAGGCAATTACATCGCGGATAGAATCCATGCCGGCTAAAAGCATTACCAAGCGATCAATGCCTAAAGCAATGCCGCCATGGGGAGGAGCGCCATATTCGAGGGCATCAAGTAAAAAACCAAACCTGCGCCTAGCTTCTTCTTCAGCAAAACCGAGCATCTTGAAAACTTTGCGTTGAATATTCATATCATGAATACGAATCGAGCCACCGCCAATCTCTGAACCATTGAGAACAAAATCATAGGCCTGGGCTTTGATTGAAGCAGGATCTTTGGCAAAGCGCTCCTCCAGGTCAGCCCAATTACCGTGAGGAGCTGTAAAAGGATGATGACGAGAGACCCAACGCTTTTCGGTTTCAGAATATTCAAATAAAGGAAAATCAGTAATCCACAAGAAATGAAAACTATCTTTATCAATTAAATCTAATTTTTCGCCCAATTCCAATCTAATCCGACCCAAAACATCATTAACAATATCAGTTTTGTCAGCACCAAAGATCAAAGTATCGCCAACCTCACCCTTCATCAATTTTACGATAGCCTCAAGTTCTTCCGGTTTGAAAAATTTCGCAATTGGAGATTTTAAGCCTTCTTCGGTAATCGCCAACCAAGCCAAACCTTTGGCTCCAAACTGCTTAGCTTGAGCCTCTAATTTGTCCATTTCAGCTCGAGAAAACTTGGCTCCACCTTTAACGTTAATACTTTTAACCACTCCCCCACTTTTTACTGCACCAGAAAAAACCTTAAAACCAACCTCTTTAACCAGATCGGAGATATTAACTAGTTCCAAACCAAAGCGCGTGTCTGGTTTGTCGGTACCATAACGTTCCATGGCCTCATCCCAGGACATGCGAGGGAAAGGCAAAGCTAATTTAGGTATTTTCTTGCCACGATATTGATCAATATCCTTTTCCAACGCCTGCATGGTCTCTGTCATCATCTTCTCAATCATATCCATGACATCTTTTTCGGAGCAAAAAGACATTTCAATATCAGCCTGAGTAAATTCCGGTTGGCGATCTGCTCTTAAATCTTCATCGCGGAAACAACGAACTATTTGAAAATACTTTTCCATTCCGGAAACCATCAACAACTGCTTAAATAGCTGGGGTGATTGTGGTAAAGCATAAAACTTACCTGAATTAACACGACTTGGAACCAAAAAGTCACGCGCCCCTTCCGGAGTAGATTTGGTTAAAAAGGGGGTTTCTATTTCCAAAAAACCGTCTGCATCTAAACTATCGGAGATGGCTTTAATTATTTTGTGGCGGAAGATCAAATTCTCGCGCATTTTGTCTTTGCGCAGGTCAAGGTAGCGATATTTTAAACGGATATTTTCATCCGGTTCTGTAGTCGCATCAGCAATTTCAATTGGCGGTGTTTTGGAAGTATTTAAAACATCTAAAGAGGTGACTACTACTTCGATCTCACCTGTAGGAATGTTTTTATTAACCGCTTCTGCAGTGCGTTTAGTAACATTGCCCTTGATGGAAATCACAAATTCACTGCGCAATTTTTCCGCTTGGGCATGCAAATTTTTATTGTCTTGATTAAAAACTATTTGAATTAAACCGGAACGATCGCGTAGGTCAATAAAAATCAAGCCGCCATGGTCGCGGCGGCGATGAACCCAGCCAGCGAGTTGAACTTCGCTGCCTTGGTCTTTGAGGATTAAGCTCCCGCAGGATCTAGATCTGTACACTTATCTTGTGCCCCATCTTCAATAGTGATATAAACTTCTTCGGTAAAGCTGTTCATCTCTTTACAGCGGGGACACTTGATTTCCACCAAAGCATCACCATCAATTTTAGCCAGAAGTCGGTTGCATTTACTACAGCGAAAGTCCTTCATGATGTAAACTGCCTCCTCTTGGGAATCGTTTCTTTTTTTATTATACGCTGATCATTTAAGGGATTCAAGCGGGATAGAACCTCAGTTTATCAGAATATCAGAGCAAGAATATCAGAGAAACAGAATATTAGGATACCAGAACAGGAATTATTCTCTGATATTCTGTTAATCTAATAATCCGATAATCTCGCCCTGATACACTGATTACCTGGTAATCTAGGCAGTTTCGCTCTTCAACTTCTCGAGTAAAGCTGAAAACTCAAGTTCAATTTGTTCCCCTGTCTTCATCTCTTTTAGAACTGCGGATTTTTTAGCAAGTTCGGCTTCCCCAATAATATAAACGTATTTTGCGCCAACTCGATCAGCAGTCTTCATTTGCGCTTTGAGTGATTTGCCCAAATAGTCCATATCCGCAGATATTCCCCCGGCTCTGGCCTGGTTGATTAAGTCAAATCCGACTTTTCTGGCCTCATTTCCCAATGCTGCGATATATAATTTAACAGCTCCATCATTGTTAATTGTTAATTGTTGATTGTTAATTAATTCGATGATTCTCTCTAGCCCAATAGCAAACCCTACCGCAGGAATAGCCTTCCCACCCAGCTCTTCAACCAACTTATCGTACCGGCCACCACCAGAAACAGCATTCTGTGCTCCAAGTTGATTAGAAGTAATCTCAAAGGTTGTCTTGGTGTAATAATCCAAACCTCGGACCAAGCGCTTATTAACATTATACTTTAAACCCGAGTCACCTAATAAATCTAGAACTTGATCAAAGCTTCCCCCGCACTCTTGACATAATGATTCAACAGAATGAGGGGCATCATCTAAATAGATCTGGCACTTTGATTGCTTACAATCTAAAATTCGCAAAGGGTTAGTTATAAAGCGGTTTTGACAATCTTCACACATGTTTTTAATATTATCTTTAAAGAAAGACTTTAATTTCTTCAGATAATCAGGTCGGCACTTAGCACAACCAACACTATTGATATTAACTCCCAAATCTTTCAGACCAAGCTCCTCAAACAACCTCACATTCATCATAATAACTTCGGCATCAATCATCGGATCAGCAGATCCAAACACTTCCACTCCAGCCTGATGAAACTGACGTTGTCTGCCAGCTTGTGGTCGTTCATAACGAAACATCGGTCCGATATAATAAACCTTAGTGGTTTTGTCAGTCCCAATTAAATTATTTTCCAAACAAGCGCGTACAACCGGGGCAGTCTCTTCTGGTCGTAGGGTTAAACTTCTCCCCTTACGATCTTTAAACTCATACATCTCTTTATTAACAATATCAGTGGTTTTACCGATTGAACGAGCAAAAAGCTCAGTTGATTCAAAAATCGGAGTGCGAATTTCTTGATAATTATAAAAAGAAAAGACCTTTCTACAGGTTTCTTCCAGCTTCTGCCAAAGGGCAACTTCTTGAGGCAATATATCCTTGGTTCCACGGGGTGCTGAGTAGGCCATTTGAAAAGATTATAACATAGGGGTGATTTGATTTATAGCTACTTCACCTTGTTCATTTCATTAATACTTCGCATCACTACTGTCCCAGTGATATTCCTTGTAATTCAAGCTGTTCCCACGATTGGGTATTTTCATCAACATAGCGATCCTCCGCAAACGCTTGTAAAATGGGGATTTTCTCGAAAAGAGCCACGCTTAAAA
>Ga0208953_1000700_pt1 | contig 26045 bp, 31 predicted proteins | sample RifOxyB2_FD_184033 | JGI IMG/M metagenome (GOLD analysis project Ga0208953, IMG submission 184033) | Groundwater microbial communities from Rifle, Colorado - Rifle Oxygen_injection B2 (SPAdes) | ecosystem: Environmental > Aquatic > Deep subsurface > Groundwater | place: USA: Rifle, Colorado...
TGTACAATTAAAAAAGGTAATTAACGAAAAAGTTAAAAAAATCAAGAAAATGCAATCATTAACAAAGTAAGATAATATATGCCTCAACCAGAGGCAGTAAAGTTAGATTTTTAAATGTCTAAATGCGTTTATTTATAGTAAATATACTTTAAGATTTTGTTAAAATAAAAAGCGTTGGTTTTTTGTAACGCTTTTTTTCTTAGTATTTTTTTCTTCTGAGAATAAAAAAAAGAGATTCTATAAATTTGTCACCCCACTTTTTGGATGTATATGGTCCGCCTGTTTCTATAAAGATTTTTAGTTTTTCGCGATTTTCGCTATCGGTCTTTATGGTCACATTCCATAAAAGTATATTATCTTGGTCTAGTTTGGTTATAATTTCCAAATTTTTAGCAAAAGACAAGTGGTCAACGGCTTTAAAAAGTTCTAATAATTCATTTATTGATAGTTTTCCTATATACAATAAAGGCTTATTCATGATTCCCTCGCTGATTAAATGAGCAATATATTATAATCCTATCAAAAACAATAAAGAAAATCAAATAAATAAAAAACCCAATCGTGGTAAGCTTGGGGTTGTTGCGTGAATTATGTTTTAAATAATAAGCTTTTAAACTTTTGTGTTTTATGGTTCAAGAATCTCTATTTTGGTAACCTTAATACCAAATTTTTTTGCATCTTCCTTGTTTTTCATCCAAACATCAAATCTGGCAACATATCTTTTATTCATTCTATCCCGAACAATAAAAATACGATCCCCAAAAAGTTCTGGCATTCGTATTTTGGTGCCAAACGGAAAGGCATTTGTGGCTACCGAATCTTCTATGTTATGTTTACAAAGATTAAAACCATTGGCTGAAATACATGGGGTATCATCACATTGTCCAGCCTCTGAATTATAGGCGGTTACAGTATAATAATTAGTTTTAACAGTTTTCCATGTTTTTGTTTCTGGTAAAGTATTTATAAAATTTTCGTCGTTATTAATATTTTCTGTTTCATTTTCATTTAATATTAGAGGATCTTCTATGATTGGAGAAATGTTGGTAGTATTATTTTCTGTTTCGCTAATATTAGCTAAAGCAGGAAAAGTTGGAAATAAGAATAATTCAAATAAAAATATAAAAACAATAAAAATAAATACTTTTTTAGTAATTTTTATTGGTATTAATTTGTGTTGTTTTTGTTTCAAATTTATGATATTTTTCATATCTTCAAAATTCAGCTAAACAGCTAAATATATTTGTTTATTTTTGCAACAAAGTCTGGCAGTTAATCATGAATCACAAAAGATTATTTCAATTTTTAGAATTAAAAAAACCCTATCACATTAAAGAATGTTACATAGGGATTTTCTTACTGATTATATTGTATCATGGTAGGAAAAAAAAGTCAATAGAAAAATTAAAGAAAAAAATAAAAAGCATGCTAATATTAAATAAATTATCTTTATTTTTGGAATAATTTTTTAAAAAAATTGCAAATATAACACAAAAAATAAATAATTATAATTACTCTTGATTTTTTTAAAATTTTATGTATAATATTAATATAATTTAATAAACACCTGTTAATTTTAATTCAATCTTTGGTTTTGGGTGGCCAAGAACTCTTTATATTTAAAAAGGGTTAAAGAACGCTTTTTTTATTACACAAAAAAGCAAAAAACAAATGACAGAAGAAAAAAACAAAAACTTTAATCATGGTGATCAAGATGATTTTGAAAGATTATTAAAAAAAGATAATTTTCAAATACCAAAAACGGGAGATTTAATAAAGGGGGTAGTAATTACAGCTTCAAGAGCAGAAGTAAAACTGGATATTGGCGGTTTTATGACCGGAGTTGTCCGTGGCCCTGAGGTTTATGAAGAAGATGATGACTATGCTAATCTTAAACCGGGAGACGAAGTAGAGGCCACTGTTATTGATACCGAAAATGAAAACGGAGAATTAGAATTATCTTTTAGGGTTGCTGGTCAAGAAAGGACCTGGTCTGGACTTATGGCAAGCTATAAAGACAAAACCAGTATTAAAGTAAGGATTATTGACGCCAACAAGGGTGGTTTACTCGTAAAATATAAACAAATTCCAGGATTTTTGCCAGTTTCTCAACTTGCTCCAGAAAATTACCCAAGAATTAGCGGGGGAGACAAGGGGAAGATATTAGAGAAATTAAAATCGTTTGTGGGTAAAGATTTTGAGGTAAAAGTGATGAATATAGATGAAAAAGAAGACAAAATAATTTTTAGCGAAAAAGATGCCTGGAACGAAAAACAAAAAGATGTAATTTCTAAGTATAAAATAGGAAAAAAAATCAAAGGAACCATTACAGCTATTACAGATTTTGGTGTATTTGTCAGTTTTGGAGAAAACCTAGAAGGCTTGATTCATATTTCGGAACTTGCTTGGCAAAGAATTGATAACCCGGCAGACCTTTATAGAGTTGGAGATAAGATTGAAGCAGAGGTTATAGGCCTGGAAAACTCTAAAATATTTTTGAGCGCTAAAAAACTTTTGAAAGATCCATGGGGGAATATTGAGGCAAAATACAAACTTGGACAAAGTGTTAAGGGCTTGATTTTAAAGGTTAATCCGTTTGGGTTGTTTATAAAATTAGATGATGACATTCATGGGCTCGGGCACATTAGCCAGCTTGGTCTTGCACCCAAACAAAAGATAAATGAAAAATTTAAAGCAGGCACAGAATTAGATTTTGAGATAGTTTCCATGGAGCCGAAAGATCATCGCTTGGGGCTTGCTTATCGTGACGGAAAAGAAAAAACCTCTGAGATTGAAACAGGGACAGAAGACGGAAAAGCTGTAAAACAAGAAAAAGACAAAAAAGAAGATATCACATTGAAGACCCCCAAAAAAAAGGCAACACAAACAAAGAAAACAAAGAAAAAAGATGAAGATGTTGAGAAAAACAAAGAAAAATCCAAAGAAAAGAAAATAAAAAAATAGTAATAAAAGAAGTTGAAATATAATAATAAAAACATCCCGCAATATGCGGGATGTTTTTATTTTTTACTAAAGTATGATAAAATAAAAGAATAAAAGCGATATTAATGATTAATTTATGTTAAATGAATTAGGGCTCAAGATAATGATTGTGGAAGATTATCAGGTTTTAAGGGAGGTTATTTCTGAAAAATTTTCCAAAGAAGGTTTTGCCGTGGTTGCTGCTGCTAGTGGAGAAGAAGCGCTGGCCAAGCTGGAAAGTTTTATACCAGATGTTATTTTGTTGGATGTTATTATGCCTGGTTTAAACGGATTTGAAGTTTTACAAAAAATAAGAGAAAATTCTGATGAAAAAATTGCTAAAACAGTAATTATGATGCTTTCAAATCTTGGTGATGAAGAAGATGTGCAAAAAGCAATGCGGCTAGGAGCTGATGATTATATGATAAAGTCCAACTTTACAATATCGGAAATTATTGAGAAAATTAAAAGATTTTTTTGAAAAAATCTTTGACTTTATTTATTTTTTTTGATATTTTTATATTATAATAATTTAAATAATTTTAATTTATGAAAAAAACAATTATTCTAGGGTTGGCTTTGTCCCTGATTATTTCCGGATGTTCTTTGGGAAATAAACAAAAAAATAAAGATATTACCTTGGAAGAAGCCAGAGTATTAACTGCAAAATTTATTAATGAGAATTTAATGCAAGCTGGTAAAGAGGTTTCTATTAAGGAGGCGACAGAAGATGGGGGGATGTATAAGATTATAGTAAATATACCAGGTGGTCAAGATGGGGCCGGACAAGAAATAGAATCATATCTCTCAAAAGATGGAAAGAAATTTTTTCCAAGCGTGATGGATATAGAAGAAATAGCCAAAAAAACCAAAGAGAATCAACAACAACAGACAGCAACTCAAGCTCAAACCGCAGCGACCGTTGCCAAGGCTCAAAAACCAAAAGTAGAATTATTTGTAATGAGCCACTGTCCATACGGCACTCAAATCGAAAAAGGAATAATTCCTGCAATAGAAAAATTGGGTGACAATGTTGATTTTGTATTAGAGTTTTGTGATTATGCAATGCATGGTAAAAAAGAGTTAGACGAACAACTGGTGCAACACTGTATTCAAAAAAATGAAAAAGATAAATTATTTACTTATTTGAAATGTTTTCTGGAAGCAGGTGATGGAGAAGGATGTTTGACTACCGCTAAAATTAATAAGACCAAGTTAAATTCATGTGTAACAGCAACCGATAAAGAATTTAAGGTTACTGAATTATTCAATGACAAAAGCACTTGGTCTGGCGGTCAGTTTCCACAGTTTAATGTTTATAAAGAAGCTGCGAATCGATATGGCGTACAAGGTTCCCCGGGGCTTGTTATAAATGGTGTTAAAGTCCAATCAGGAAGAGATTCAGCTTCTCTTTTGAAAGTAATTTGTTCCGGCTTTGAAAATGCTCCAAAAGAGTGTGAAGATGTATTGTCTAGCGCTTCCCCCTCCCCCGGCTTTGGGTTTAATACAACCGATGCAGCGGCTAATGGTGGTTGTGGCGGGTAGGAATTTGAAAAATTATATAAAACAAAAAGAGTTTCGATTATACCGAAACTCTTTTTGTTTTTAATTGTATAAGAATTTTTATTTTTTATTATCACTATACTCTTGAGTTCTGTTGTGGGCGGGGTTTCGTATGGAATACTAAAACCGAAATAATGATTGGGGCGGGTCGCTTTGTTAAATTATTAGCATCGCATCCCCATAACTATAAAAACGATATTTATTTCTAATAGCTTCATTGTAAGCTTTTTTAATTTTGCTTGTGCTTGTTAAAGCGGAAACCAACATAATTAATGTAGATTTTGGTAGGTGAAAATTAGTAATCATGCCGTCTACAATTTTGAATTTGTATCCCGGATAAATAAATATATCTACCCAATCTTGATGATTTTTAATTTTCGATTTTCGATTTTCGATTTTTGTCCAAATTGCCTCTAGTGTTCTAGTGCTAGTAGTTCCAACAGCAATGACGCGTTTACCATTTTTTTTCGCTTCCAAAATATTTTTTATTACTTTTTTATTTACCTCCGTCCATTCGGCGTGCATTTTATGATCTTTGATATTTGTTGTTTTTACCGGAGCAAAAGTTCCAAGCCCCACATGCAGTGTGATATATTCTATTTGTATACCTTTCTTTTTTAGTTTTGACAAAATTTTTTTTGTAAAATGAAGGCCGGCAGTGGGAGCGGCAACCGATCCACTCTTTTGTTTATCCGCATAAATTGTTTGGTAATCAATTTTATCTTCTTTTGTTTGGCCACTTCTTTTTATATACGGCGGAAGTGGGGTTTGTCCGATTTTTTTTAAAACCTTTATAAAAACATTTCCATAACAGTTAAATTCTACGTCCCATGTGCCGTCATTGTTATTTTTTATAATTTTACAGTTTAATTTTTTTGAAAAATTGATTTTTAAACCTTCATAAACTCTTTTTCCGCCTATTAAACATTGCCACAAATTATTTTTTAAATGATGATGCAAGAATATTTCTACCTTTCCTGCGGTTTTTTCTTTTGTGCCAATGAGGCGGGCTGGTATGACTTTAGAGTTATTAAGAATCAAAATATCCCCCCTTTGTAGATAATCAATGATTTCGTAAAAATGTTTATGTTCCAGTTTGTTAGAATTTTTGTGTAAAACCAAAAGCCGCGAATGGTCTCGCGGTTTTGCCGGTTTTTGTGCTATTAAATTTTGTGGAAGATGAAAATCAAAATCTTTAATATCCAACATACTTTTATTATTTAAAAAGTGTCTAGTCCGGTTTCTTGGCTTTGTTCTTTTCGGTTTTTTTGGATTAACTTAATAATTATATCGCGAATTCCATTGGGGTCTGGTACTTCATGAAATTTAAACCTTTGGTCAGTACCGGCTGTTTGGATAAAAACCTCTCCGTATTTTAAAAGCGTAGGAATGGCGCCTTGTATTTCACTGGTTACATCCTGAATGCGGAATATTTTTAATTCTGAAATGATACGGGAAAAAAATCCACGCTGCTGTATGTCGATAATCCTTTTATCGGTTATAATCCAAACATCCAGATAATAGTCTATAAAAGAAAAAAAGAAAAATAACCAAGTAAATAAATAATAAGCACTGGTACTAAGTACAATAATTGGATAAATTATTTCACTCTCTAATAAACCTAAGTTGGTGGTAATCATTAAATAAAAAAAAGCAAAAGGGAGTACAGCCATTAACATAAAAACTATCATTCTCTTGAATAAAATAAAGAAATCTCTTCGTACTATTTTTATAATTATTTCTCCCGGCAGCTTGTTTGGTAGTCGATATATGGAAAGCATATTATTAAAACTCAAAATTTTAAAATTAAACTTTAAATCTATGTTAATAATTTATTGAAAAGGCACTTGATTGTCAAACAATCCCTCCAATATTTCTACATTAGTATTCCAGTCAATTTGGTTAATATAAAAAGAAGAAGTCATTAAAATAATTATAGCAATTCCGACAAATATAATGGTTGTAGATACAGTTAAAAAATTTTTAGCGCCAAAATTTAACATGTGGTATATAGCTATCACGAAGAATACAAACCAAAGCGCTAAAAATACCCAGAATATGTATAAAAAAATTGAAATTGAAAATGTCATAGTAATTCATGCAACATGTATCAGATAACATGTAACATTTTTTAAAATTATGCTTTTTTATTTTTGTCTTATGCTTTAGCGCATTCTTTTTTTACCCAAGTGTTTATAAGCTATATCTGTTACTATTCTGCCGCGCGGGGTGCGATCTAAAAATCCGATTTGCATTAAATATGGTTCATATACCTCTTCTACAGTAGAAATATCTTCTCCGGTGGCAGCGGCAACAGTTCCCAGTCCAACCGGGCCGCCGGAAAATTTATCAATAATAATTTCTAAAATTTTTCTATCAATCCAATCAAGTCCAAGTTCATCTACCTCTAACATATCAAAAGCATCTCGGCATAGCTTATTTTTTATTGAACCCGTTCCCCTAACCTCACAATAATCCCGAACTCTTTTTAAAAGCCTATTAGCAACTCTGGGGGTGCGCCTGGCGCGAGCAGCTATTTCCTTGGTAGAGGCACTATCGATATCTACATTCAAAATACGGGAGTTGCGGTTAATAATTTTTTCTATATCAGAGTGATCATAAAAATTTAAATGGTAGATCATGCCAAATCTGTCACGCAAAGGAGCTGATAAAAGACTGGCTTTGGTGGTGGCGCCGATAATAGTAATACGAGGAAGATCAATACGCAGGGTGCGGGCAGATGGTCCTTTGCCGATTATAATATCGAGTGCATAATCTTCCATGGCGGGGTAAAGTATTTCTTCTATTGTTTTGTTGAGCCTGTGGATTTCATCAATAAATAATATATCACCCTCACTAAGGTTAGTTAGGATCGCCGCCAAATCGCCGCCTTTTTCTATGGCCGGTCCGGAGGTTATTTTAATATTTGATCCGGTTTCATTGGCAATAATATGGGCTAAGGTGGTTTTACCAAGTCCTGGGGCGCCATATAAAAGAATATGTTCTATAGTTTCTTTTCTTTTTTTTGCGGCCTCAATTGCTATTTTAATATTTTCTTTGGTGCGTTCTTGCCCGACATACTCTATCAGGGTTTGCGGCCTCAGATTCATATCAAAATTTTTGTCTTCCGGCTGTTCTTTACCGGTAATTACTCTATTTTCTTTGTCTTGATCCGGCATATATAAATAATTAATTAATCACTAAAAAACAACTCTTTAATCTTGAGCTTTAAGCTTTGAGTTTTGAGCTTCTTTTCTATCTATTCTTTCTAATGCTGTTTTGATTATTCTTTTTGTTTCTTCGGTAAAATCAGCAGCAATAATCCATTCTAGAAAATTTCGGTCTTTTTTGGCTACCTCGGATATCGGCTTATCTTTATATTTGGAAAAAGAGAAACAAGCTTCACCGTTTCGCCAATAAAATTTTCTAATATTATCAATGTTGATATCACTATCTTCTTTATGAATTTTGGTCAGAAATTTTTTATCCGAAAGTTCATTATAACGCTCAAATTGTTTTATTAATATTTCCGCAGCTGTTTCAGCGTGTGACATAGAAGATCTTTTTTTATTGAAGGCTTTCCAAGAATAGTATTCATACGCGGAAGAAAGATTGATGGGGGCCATGTGTTGAAATATTTTTTTTGAATCAATAATTTGTTCTGTGTGATATTCAAAATCCATACCTACGCGCACAAACTCTCTTCTTAAAATCAACAAGTCAAAATTGATAATATTAAAACCGCTATAATAACAATTATTAAATACCTCCCACAGCTGTTGAGCTATTTTTTTAAATGTAGGGGAATTTGCTACAGTTTCGTCGTTGATGTTATGAATAATAGTAGATTCTCTGGGGATTGGCATTTCCGGATTAATCAAAAAAGAATCTTTTTCAACTTTTCCATTTTCAAATATTTTAATATAGGCGATTTCAATTATTTTGTCCGAACTAATGTCAAGTCCGGTGGTTTCAATATCAAAAATAACCAAAGGCTTGTCTAGTTTGACAAGCTTGGCGATTTCACTGAATTGTTGACTGCGGAATAGCATGTGGTTAGTAAAAAGTTAAAAGTTTATTCCACCCCTAACCCAAGGCGGGCACGGCGAGGCGGATCAGCCGAAATATCAACAAAATTATTAATAATTGAAATGTGTTTAATTATAATTTAATTGTACCTAAAAAAAGGATAATATACAAATAATTTTATAATTTAAAAGCCATAGATTTTCTATGGCTTTTTATACAACTTTAAAACAATAAACCGGGATCAATACCGTGAAAGCCGCCGGAAAGACGCAGATGCATGAATTCGGAGGGAATCTCTTCAGTTGTTATTTCTTCGGGGTTGGTAGCTTCCTGACGAAGAAATTCAGCGGTATCAAAAACAGCCTTGAATTCCCGATAAGAAACGCCGGACATACCCTTGGGAAATTTGTTTTTCCCTTCAATGTCAACAACATAACCATCTTTTGTTATTTTGGTTGTAATTTTTACATCTTCTGTTTTTACTTCCATTTTTACCTCTTTCACTCTAAGTTTAGAGTATTTATGGTGGGTTTCACCGATTAAAAAACAATTAAACCTTAATTTAAGGGGCTATAAATAACCAAATTTATTTGCACTTTAGCATGTTAATTAATATTTGTCAAGTTGATTTAAAAGTTCTCCTATGAGAAAATTAATATATGAAATTATTAAATAATAGATTCTGAACCTCCCCAATTCGGCGGACATGGTAAATTCAGAATAACAAGGGATTATGGCTAAAACAAAAGAAAAATTGATGATCATTGACGGTAATGCTCTAATTCATAGAAGCTTTCATGCCTTACCCCCAACAATGACCACCAAGAACGGACAAATGGTAAATGCTGTTTATGGTTTTGCTTCTTTTTTAATTAAGGCAATCGGAGAATTAAAGCCTGAATATGTGGTGCTTACTTTAGATAAAAAGGGGCCGACATTTCGGCATAAAAAATTTAAAGAATATAAAGCCAAGAGAGTTAAGGCGCCGGATGAGCTATATACACAAATACCAATAGTAAAAGAAATTGCCAAGGGGTTTAATATTCCGATTTTTGAACAAGATGGATTTGAGGCCGATGATTTAATTGGCACTATTTCTAAAATAGTAGACCCGGGGATTGAGAAAATTATTGTCACCGGCGATATGGATACCTTGCAGCTTGTAAACGAGCATACCCGTATTTATGCTATGAGTCGCGGAATATCCGACAGTATTGTTTATGATATTACTCAAGTTAAACAAAGATTCGGTGTTGGGCCCAAGCAAATTATTGATTATAAGGCCTTGCGCGGAGATCCAAGCGACAATATTCCGGGCGTCCGAGGCGTAGGAGAGAAAACTGCAGTAGAGCTTTTGAAAAAATACAAAACGCTGGATGGAATCTATAAAGCATTAGAAGAAAAGGAGAAACTTGAAGGCATAACCCCAAGAATTGCTGCGCTTTTGAAAGAATATAAAAAAGACGCTTATTTGAGCTATGAACTTGCAACGATTAAATGTGATATAAAATTAAAATTTAATTTAGAAGACGCCCGTTTTATTAATATTAATAAACAGGATGTAATAGATATTTTAAGTAAATTGGAGTTTAAAAGCTTGCTTCCGCGAACACAAAAGTTGTTAAACGAATTAAGTGGAATTAAAAGCGCTGAAGCTGAAGCCGGCGGCAATAAATTTGCCAGAAATAAAAAAGATTTTCAATATTTTTTTATTGATAATAATAAGGATTTTGATATTTTTTTAAACAAGATAAAGAAAGAAAATTATTTTACATTTGATACCGAGACCAGCGGTTTTGATCCGATTACCGCCAAGCTTCTTGGTATTAGTTTTTCGTGGAAAGAGGGTGAAGCATATTATTTAAATATAGCTTCGGAAAATATAAACAAAGAGAGTGCAAATTTATTCAATTATCAATCAGATGCTAAAAACAATAATCCTTGGCTTGCTAGACTGAAACCAATTTTTGAAGATGAAAAAATAAAGAAGAACGCGCATAATGCTAAATTTGACATAAGGGCGCTGCATTTTCAGGGAATAGAGGTGCGTGGTCTTGATTTTGACACCATGATAGCTTCTTATCTTTTAAATCCCGGAAGTCGCGGGCACGGACTTGATCCCCTTACATTCTCTGAATTCCGATTTGAAAAAATTTCCAAAGAAGATTTATTAGGAAAAGGAAAAGACAAAATTACATTTAGTGAAGTCGAGGCGGAAAATCTTGGTATTTATTCTTGTGAGGATGCTGATTTTACCCACCGATTGATTTCGGTGCTTGCCCCTCGTCTTAAGAAACAAAAGTTGGAAAAACTTTTTCGCGAAATAGAGATTCCGTTGATTGAGGTTTTAGCGGTTATGGAGGATAATGGTATAGAAATTGATAAGAAGTTTTTAGGAATAATGAGTAAGAAGATTGGTAAAAAAATATTAGAACTAGAAGAAAAAATACACAAACAAGCCGGAATTAGATTCAATATTAAGTCTACTAAACAATTAAAAGAAATATTATTTGAGAAACTTGATATACCGATTATGGGTATTAAAAAAACCAAAACAGGTTTTTCTACTGCCTTTGACGAGCTGGAAAAGATAAAAGGTGAACACCCGATTATTTTATTAATTCAGGAATATCGGGAATTAACTAAATTAACCAGTACTTACATTGATTCTTTGCCGCAATTAATTAATAAAAAAACCGGAAGAGTACATACTAGTTTTAATCAAACCATTACCGCCACAGGCCGGCTTTCTTCCACTAATCCAAATTTGCAGAATATTCCGATTCGCACCAAGTTGGGCCGTGAAATTCGTAAAGCCTTTGTGGCACCCGGCGGATATAAGCTTTTAGCGCTAGATTATTCGCAAATTGAGCTTCGTTTGGCGGCGCATATGTCCGAGGATAAAAAAATGATAGATGCTTTTTTGAAAAATGCGGATATTCATACCTCTACTTCAGCAGAAATTAACCAGGTTAATCCTGATACGGTAACAAAAGAAATGCGCCGGGAAGCTAAAGCGATTAATTTTGGCATTCTTTACGGACAAGGAGCGCACGGGCTTTCCCGCAGCGCTGATATTCCTTATTGGCGCGCCAAGGAATTTATTGAACAATATTTTATAGTTTATAAGGGAATTAAAAAGTTTATTGATACATCCATTGAAAGCGCCAGAGAGAAGGGGTATGCCGAAACTCTTTTTGGCAGGAGGAGGTTATTACCGGAGATTAATTCGTCGGTTGCCATGGTTCGCAAAGGCGCGGAGCGCATGGCGATTAATACTCCGCTTCAGGGAACAAGCGCCGACATTACTAAAATAGCGATGATTGAAGCGCAAAAATATATTGATAAAAATTTTCCAAACGGCGAGGTAAAGATGCTTCTGCAGGTGCATGATGAGTTGGTTTTTGAGGTTGAAGAAAAGCTGGTTAAAGAAGCGGCTAAAAAAATTAAAGATATTATGGAGAGAGTAGTAAAACTTAAAGTGCCGATAATGGTAGATGCGAGGGCGGGAGATAGTTGGGGAAAAATGGAGGAAGCGTAAATGCAGTATTAAGTATTAAGCGATAAGAACATAAATCGTTGTGTCATTCTGAACTTTCCTCCCGAGGCGGACAGGGATTCAGAATCCATGACGTTTTGATCAAGTTTTACTATATGGACCCTGAATCGAGTTCAGGATGACAATGTGGCGGGCAACAAAAAAAGCAAGACATTCTGTCTTGCTTTGGAGAATTTTAGCAAATTTTAATTTCTAAATTTTCTTCTTTTTCGTTTATTAGGCTATAAAGATCATTAATATTTTGCAGACTTAAATCTTCTAATTTTTTCAAAATTTTTTCTATTGTTTGGTCGTCGTGTTGCTCTAAAACCAGCATGCTTTTAAGAAAAATGGATATATAGATTTTATTATTTTCCTCTATACATATTTTAATAAAAGAAAAGGACATATTTTTTGGGCGATGGGTTATTTCAAAAAACTCTAAGTTGTTTTTGGAAAGTTTCTCATATATATCTCTAATAAAATTTTTGATTGCTGAAAGTGTTTCTCTTTTCTTTTCGCCTGTTTCATCAATTTTTTTTAATAAACTAGTTTTAAGCGCCATTTCTTCTCCTTTTTTTGTGGTTATTTTATTAATGATCCAAAAGTTGCGCCCATATTAAATAATGCATGAACGATAATTAAGGCGATAAACGATGAAGCATATCTTTTTTTCTTTTTGTTTAATCCAATAAATATTATACTCATTAAAAATCCCAAAACCCCGGTAGTAAATATTTCTAAATAAGCCCCATGGATCAGAGCAAATCCAACAGAACAAGCAATAGAAATAATAATTAATCCCTTTGTTTGAATGTTTTTTTCAAAAGCAATAACCAGGGGCACAAATCTAAACAAAGACTCTTCTTCGGCAGCCGCTAATAAATACTGTGTTGACCAATGAAGAATAACGGGAATAGACCTGGGAATAATATGCATAAAAGATGTTAGACTTAAAATAGCCACATATATTACATAAATTAAAAATAAAACCAGCACATATCGCAAATCGTTGTCACTAAAATATTTTTGAATGATATTTTCCATTAGCAAATCTCCATTATTTCTGGTAAAATTATTTTAAAGATCGAAATTAAAACATATTATCATAAAATTAACCATATGTCAATCAATAAAAAGCTAGAAAATAAGAAAATTGCTTTATTGGGTCTAGGTTTGGAGAATTATGCACTGCTTAAATATGTAAATCAAAAAAATATTAAATGCGATATTACGATTTGCGACGCCTACGATATAAAAGGAAAATATCTTGATTTGTTGAGCGTTAAATGGCAGACAGGAAAAGCTTATGACCAGAATTTAAGTGATTTTGATATTGTGTTCCGCTCTCCCGGATACCCGCTTTTTAATCCAAATATAATCAAGGCAAGAAAGAGGGGTGTAAAAATAAGCAGCGCCATGAGATTGTTTTTTGATATTTGCCCGTCTTTTAACATAATCGGTGTTACCGGGTCAAAGGGAAAAGGAACTACGGCCAGCCTTATTTATGAGATTATAAAATTATCGGGACAAAAGGTTTTTTTGGGAGGAAATATCGGCGTAGCTCCTTTTAGTTTTTTAGACAATATTCAAAGAGATGATTTCGTTGTATTAGAACTCTCTAGTTTTCAACTTGAAGATATGCACAAAAGTCCGCATATTGCAGTTCTTACTAATTTATTTAAAGAGCATTTAGCTCCGGCTGATCCAAATAATCCAAATTTTCATAAAACAATGGAAGATTATTTGCGCGCCAAGCTTAATATTACCGCTTATCAGGCCAACGACGACATATTTGTCATCAATAAAAAGCTGCATAAAGATATTATTAACTTTGGCTGCGCCGAAAGGTATTATTTTACCAAGTCCGAATTATCAAGCCGGTTGATAGGCGAACATAATCAAGAAAATGTGGCAGCGGCGATAGAGGTAGCAAAACTTCTTGATATAAAGCCGGAAATTATAAAAAAAGCGGTTAGGAATTTTAAAGGATTAGAACACAGGCTTGAATACACAGGAGAACAAAACGGCATTAAATATTATAACGACAGTTTTGCTACCACTCCCGAGTCGGCCATGGTGGCGCTTCGAGCCATTGGTGCGCCCGTTGTTTTGCTTGCCGGCGGAGCTGACAAGGGTTCTGATTTTTCAGAGTTTGCAAAAGTTGTTTATAAAAAAGTAAAAACAATAATATTGTTTGACGGCGAGGGAAGTAAAAAAATAAAGCATGACTTGATTAAGATAAATTATCCGGAAAGCAAGATTAAAATAGCCGCCAGCATGGAGCGTGCGACGGAATTGGCAAAAAAATATGCAGAAAAAGGAGATGTGGTGCTGCTTTCTCCTGGGTGCGCCAGTTTTGGCATGTTTAAAAATTATAAGGCAAGGGGAGAGCAATTTAAATCTCTCATAATCCATAACACATAACTCAACCACCTATAACAAAAATATTTATTATTGTGAAAGCGACTTAATAATTAGGGTTACGAGTTATAAGCCTTAAACCATAAGAAATAAAAATGTTAATTTTTTTATACGGCGAAGATTCTTTTCGAAGCCGAAACAAATTAAATGAATTAAAAGAAAAATTTTTACGCGAAATAGATCCACAAGGCAACAGTCTTTCTACAATAGATGGTTCTATGGCAAATTTTTCACAAATTAATGAGAGCATCAGCCCTTCTTCTCTTTTTGCATCCAAAAGAATGGTTGTAATAGAAAATATTTTTGCAAATTCTAAAAAAACAATTTTAGACGAAATTTTAAATTATTTAAAAATTTTAAAGTCGGATGAAAACATTGTTATTTTTTGGGATGAAATTTCCGGAGAAAAAATGTCCAAGAATAAATTATTTAATTTTTTAAGCAAGAAAGGAGAAAAAGAAAAAAGACAGAAGTTTGTTCAAAAATTTTCTAATTTATCCAATCCGCAAATAGTAGACTGGATTAAAAAACAGGTTGAGCAGGAAAATGTCAATATCACCAATGCTGTGGCCGCGGAGATGGTTGCTATGTTTGGCGCGAATTTACGGCAAATCAGCAACGAGCTTAAAAAAATTATTAATTTTAAAAAAGGAAATAGTGGAGAACAGGGCGCTGCTATACAAAAAGAAGACATCCTCCTTATGTCCCGCGGTAATTTTAATGAAAATATCTTTGCTTTAACTGATGCGATTAGTCAAAAAAATAAAGCGCTTGCCTTAAGTCTTTTTGAGCAAGAGTTAGAGGGAGGAACTGCCGATACTTATCTCGTGCACATGATTACCAGACAGATTAAAATCCTGCTTCAGATTAAAGAAGCGCTTGAGCAGGGGCTTACCCCCAGAAAAATAATCAACAAACTCAAATTTCATCCTTTTGTGGTGCAAAAAACCAGCGTTCAAGCTAAAAATTTTACATTAGCAAAACTAAAAAATATCCTCTCCTTGCTTGTTTACATTGATCAAAAAATAAAAACCGGAAAAGTAGACGCAAAAACAGGATTGGAACTTTTGATTGTAAAAATATAATTTAAAATAAAAAACAAGAGGTTTGTGCCTCTTGTTTTTTGTATCGTAAACTATTTTTTATCTTTGTTTAATTTGGTTTGCAGTCTGGATTTTTTTCTGTCCGCGGTATTTTTTTTAATAACCCCTTTTTGTTTTGCTTTATCAATTGTTTTTATAGCAGTTTTTACCATTTCTTCCGCCTTTGCATCTTTCACCTCTATAGCTTTTCTGGTTTTTTTTATTAAAGTTTTTAAATTATCTTTTATCTTTTTATTATATATTTCTCTTTTTGCGCCCTTGCGTAGTTCCTTGAGCGCTGATTTAGTATTAGCCATATAAGTTTTAAAATAGATTTGAAATATGAATTAAATTTACCAGTGTGAGAGCTGATAAAAGTACTCTAACATAAAATTTAAAATTTTTCAATAGACCGTTATAGATACTAAAAAAATCACGATTTTTCGTGATTTTTAAATAATTTTTGTTACCCGACCGGGCAAGAATTTTTCGGTCCTCAGCCTTTTCCTTTGATAATCAGGGGTTTGGCGGCATTCCATTCATCGGGATTTTCTGTGATACCCAGCTTTCTGGCATTAGCAAAGTATTGGTTGGCCTGGTAAATATTATTTTTTATTTTATAAATAAGGGCGGCATTAAAATAATATGCGCCCAAAATATCATTGGGTTGGGATAAGTGTTTGTCTTTTTTATCAAATTTTTTGAAAATTTTAAAAAATTTTTCATATTTTTTTAAAGCATCATCCAATTTTCCTTGTTCATGAAGTTTCAGTGCTTTATGAACATCAAGACCCCTAAAGATGCCTTTAATTAAGATATATGCACCAAACAACATGGTGATAACTGTAAAATAAATGTTTTTAAGGAATTGCATTGTTTTTCTCCCTTTATTAATCTCCTGATTCATGTTGATTGATTTGTATTTCACTAATTTTATTTATAATCCAATTTATTATCATGTTTCCAGTCCACATGCCAAAAATAATCAAACAAAAATAAAGAACATTAAGAAGGTTATTATAATTGCGCTCGGTTTTTATCGTCAGGATTTTATTTTGTTCATCAATGTCATAATCATAAATAGTATAACTTACATTAAAATCATCCAAGTGTGAAGAAAATTTTTGCGTGCAGAATACTAATCTTTTGCGGTTGGGAAAATTTTTATCAATAATTTCTGTTTGTATGATGATGGATATGCTAGTGTAGCTGAAAGATTTTCCACTGCTGTTGCTTCGTATTAATACAAGATGATCTTTTGTGTTTTCCAGTTTTTTGTATTCTTCCAGGCTGATTTCTTCTCTTGTTTGTTCAACCCTTTTTTTCCTAATCCGGAATAGTATATCGGTAAATTATTGATTTCTTTGAAATTTTCAGGGAGGTAGATTTTGAAATCAAGCGATTTTTTATCTTCCGGATACCAGGTTTTTTTAGCAATATCTATGTAGGCGATAAACAAAATAATTATCCACATAGCAATTAATACCGGTTTCACAATCTTCAAAAATGTTAATTTTTTCATGTTAAGATTTTCTCCTTGTTTTGAGATATATTTTTTAATGATCTGTTTTGATTTTTGTATTTTATGGTTTTTTCCGTATTTTGTCAAACAAAAACAAACTATCAATCAATCAATAGTTTGTTTTATTAAAATTTTTTAATTATATTCTTTGCCTATTGGCTTCTGTCAGTATTATAGCGGCGCTGGCCGAGGCGTTTAGGGAGTTGATTTTTCCTTTCATGGGAATAAGTATTTTTTTGTCGCACTTGTTAAGCCAAACATCCGTTAAACCCTTATCTTCGCTGCCGATAGCGATAGCTGCGCTTCGGGTATAATCAATATTATAAAAATTATTATCGGTGTGAGGAGTGGTAGCCAGTATTTTAATTTTATTTTTTTGCAGCCACAAAATAGCTTCGTTGCTTGAGCATATGAATATTTTGTTTGTAAAAACAGTTCCCAGGCTGGCTCTGATGATGTTGGGGTTATACAGGTCGGTTTGCGCTTCGCATATAAATATAGCATCAACGCCAAAAGCATCAGCTGTGCGGAAGATAGCTCCGAAGTTTCCGGGCTTTTCCAGTTTTTCTAATATTAAAATCAGAGGATTATTTTTCGGTTTATATTTTTTTAAATCATTTTCTGCGTATGCGGCCAGAGCCAGATATCCGTCTGGATTTTCCCGGTTGGATATTTTTGGAAAAATTTTATTATCAATTTGAATGATTTTTTCAGATTTGATGTTTCTGGTCAGTTTTGAGTTGATTGTAGAAATGTCAGAACTAAAAAAAAGTGTTTCAATTTTTATATCTGCCTTTAGCGCAATAATAATTTCCCGCAACCCTTCAATTAAAATATGTTTTTCCTTTTTTCTGTTTCTGGATTTTTTCAGTTTGATAATTTTTTTGATTATTTGATTTTGCGGGCTATTGATGATTTTGTACATAAAATTTAACGATTTATTTATTTTTTTCCTTGATATAAATCAAAAATGAATAACCAACTGTTCCGAATATAATTATTATTACAGTAGTAAATAAAATAACCATGCGCCAGATCGGCGGAAACAGGCTCACGAGCATCAGGGCCAGACCGCCGAGCATGAATATTTTTCCGCCGAAACGATGAGTTTTGTTCCAAACATATTCAGAAGAAAGCGTCCATGGGGTGCGGATGCCTATAAACCAATTCGGCTTTATTTTGCTGAAATAATTTCCCATGATTATAAACATCAAACCGATAAGAAGCGGAATATAAACATCAATAGGAATATTATAATCAAGGGCGTTTAAGCTGGCGACAAAATAGATAACAGCCATAAAAAACATGATTATGGTTTTAAAAATATGATATATTTTGTGAAACTGGGCATATCGTTCTTTTTTCGGGTCCACGGTCGGAAGAAACAGAAAAAATAAGTACATTATGGAGATAAGTGCCGGCAACATGAAGGCGGCAAAAAGAGGCGATCCCCAGTTGTCTGGTTCGCCGGCAAAATTCCAGTGGATCGGAACGCGTTCCGGAAAGTAGCTGTAAAAATAAAAAGATGATATTCCTAAAACAAGAATCAATAAAATGGGAATAATTTCAGTTTTAAGATTTGGCTTGATAGGGTTGGGCATATTATTGTTTACTTTTGAAAAAATTTAATTAACGCTTTGGATAATTCTTCAAAGACGCTTAAGTTTAGTGAATATATTATTTCCTGCCCCGATCTTTGTGATGTTACCAGATCGGCATTTTTTAAGATATTTAAGTGGTGGGACAAAGAGGGTAGGGTAATAGAAAAATTTTGGGCAATTTGTCCGGCCGACATATCGTCTTTTTTTAACAGTTCCAGTATTTTGCGGCGGGTCGGATCTGACAGGGCTTGCATGGTTTGATTAAAAATCATAAAAATAATTAGATATTTAGATAACTATCTAAATATTATCAAAAAAAATAATAATTGTCAACAATCTTGACGGAAAGTTATATATTTGCTAATTTTTCTATATTAGATCATTAACAATTTTTAAAAAACAGGAGTAAAAAATAAGGGAAGGTTATCGAATCATTTATTTTTTAATTGGTATGTTAATTGTTTGGTTATTAACGTTGCCATTTTTATAGAGCCAAAGAATTATTTAAAGGAAAAACAAAACCCTAAAAAAGGAGAGGAAAATCATGAAAAAAAGAACATTATTTAAATCCGTATTATCGACATTACTTTCACTTATAATATTTTGTGCATTTATTTCTGTAGCACAAGCTCAGGATTTTGATCCGAGCCGGTCAGGAAGCGGTGTGATTTTTACCGGTGATCATGACAAATTTTCATTGGGTAGCCCCTTGAAGTCAAAAGATGGGGCTATTGTCGGGGTTTCTAGTGATGTGATTTTGACTTTTAATAACGGAAAAGAAAAAAAAGAATTAAATCTTAAAAATATCGACCAGTATGAAGATTTTAAGAAATTTTGCCAGAAATATGGCTATAAAGTAATTTTTGAATTTCCAGATGTGGAAACAGGGAATAAAATTCTAATTATTAAAGCAACAAGGCTTTAAATAATTTAAATTCAAAAAGTAGACAAAAATTGTCTACTTTTTTATTATTGAGGTTTTAATTTTAGATTATAAGCTTTCAAAATTTATTTCATTAATTCCCAGCCCCAAATTTCGCATTACCTTAAAGGCGTCGCTGGGGCGACCAAGGAAATAACGCTTTTCATCGTCCGGGTTCACATACCAAGCTTCGCCGTTATTTTCGACCTGCAAAAATATTTTTCCTAATTGTTTGCTGGTAAAATTTGAATTAGTGATTTTTTTAGCACCGTTATTTGCGCGCGGATTATAGCCTTGCTCTATTTCTGTTTTATCGCTATATCCGTCTCCGTCAGTATCCTTTTTTGTTTTATCCGTTCCAATCACATCTTCAAAAGCATCAGGTAAACCATCTTCGTCCGTATCAATTCCTTCTAGGCCGCCAATACCGATTGAAATTTGCTCTAAATTTTGATTAGCAATACCAATTCCTTGTTCACGCATAATAGAAAAAGCTTCTTCTGGACGTCCAAGAGAATGTATACTTTTATCCCGTGGATTAATATAATAAGCTTCTCCTTTTCGTTCTACTCTTAAAATTATTTTTCCTTTTAATTTTTCCGACAGACTGCCGGAGTTTTGATTGATTATTTCTACTATTTTAGAAAATTCATTATTTTCTTCGCTCAGCTCCATGACTTTGTTGGGCAAATCTATTTTAGCTTCCAATGTTACTTGGCGAGGGCGATTAAAATGGCCGTAATATGTCTGGATATAAGTTTCTCCTGAGAGCCAAGGGTTTTGTTCCGAAGGAATCGGTCTATTTGTGGTCATGGGCATATTGTCTTCAAAAATAAAATAACCCTCAATATGTCCAAAATAAACACTGGTTAAATACTCATTCAGATCGCGGGCAAAGTCGCTTCCTAAATTTTTGTAAACCACATCGATTTTTACGAGTTCTCGCGCCTTAGGTCTTTTTGGTTCAATAATAATATCTTCTATTGTAAAATCCGGATAGTCCAATTCAGAATCTATTCGAATACCCCCCTCACTATAAAAATTATTCAGATTATCACTTTCGTTTATAGTGTTTTCCGAATCAATATTTATATTAATCTGCATATTACCCGGATTTGAAAATATTCCTTCATAGATTTCCATAAACTCTTCGCCAGGAGAAATAATTCCCGGACTGGATTCAAAAGCGCCCGAAACAGAGCTTGGTTTGTCGTCATTTGAAAACTCAAAAGCGCTTTTAGGGTTGAAACTTATTTTTTTAGGAAAATTTTCATCCATATTGCCAGTACCAATATTCTTATAAAAAACTGTGATGAATGTTTTTTTTCCAGCAACTAGATTGTTTTGTGTAATTCCCTGGCTAACGCGAATTCCAGTAACGATTAAATCGGGTTTTTCTATCTTGGTTTGCAGTTTAATATATTGTCCGTCGGAACTCCCGGTAATTATTACTTGTTTTTCATAATCTAATCCAATAGCTTTGGTGTTGTCGGATATTATGTCTATTTTGGACGCTACTTCGTCTACAATATTTTTGGAAATATCGGCGTAAACACACAATTTTTTATTTTCTAATTTTGGCACAATTGTGTTTATGTTATTAAATATAATATTTTTTTGCAGATTTTCTAAATCAATAATTTGGCTGCTCTGAATTTCTTTTCTTTCAGAATCAATCAATTTAATATTATAAATATTTTTTTCTACTTCTGGATTGATAAAATTAGAAGAAAAAGAATCACGGACCAAAAGAGTAATATCTTTCAGTAATACATCTTCAGAGGAACTTGCCCAAAAATTGAAACAGCCGAATAGTTTATTTTTATCTTCAGAATTATAAATAGTGTTACCGAAATCATTGTCAGTAGAAGAAATAATTAATATTGGCGCCGGAGGCGTTGAAGTGGAGGTTGTATTTTCTTCATCCTCGGCTTTTGCCTGATATTGATTATTAAAAACAAACAGGGTGAACAGAAAGAATAATGTAATAATTATTTTTTTTATCATATAGTTATTTGAAATTAAGGTCTTAGTATTTAATGACAATTCTATGTCTATATCTTAGCATATTTTTTAAATTGTATAAAAAAATCCCCCTAAAAAGAGGGACTGAATTTTGTTTTAGGTGTTTAACTATTTGGCGGGGTGTTATTATTTCCTTCTTTCAACTGCAAATACTGATAAGCCGAAAGCGCGGCAATAGTGCCTTGTCCGATAGCGATAGATATTTGCTTATAGGGAACCTGCGTCACATCTCCGCCGGCAAAAACCCCCGGGGTCTTAGTAGCGCATCTTTCGTTTACTAATATATGGTTTCCAGCGTCTCTTTCTACTAAATCTTTCACAAGCTCTGTGTTTGCCACCCTACCAATTTCAATAAAAATTCCGTCTATTTCTATTTCTCTTTCTTTGTTGGTTTGACTGTTAAATACTTTTATCTTTTCTACTTTTTTGTCTCCTAATATTTCTCTAGTTTCGCAGAAAGTAAGCATTTCAATGTTTTCTATTTTTTTAACCTCATCTACTAAAATATCAAAAGCCTTGAATTGATCGTTTCTATGAATCAGATATACTTTTTTAGCTATTTTGGATAACACTTCAGCCGCATCCAACGCAGCATTGCCCCCCCCGACCACGGCTACTGTTCTGTTTTTATAAAATGGGCCGTCACAATTAGCGCAATAAGTTACCCCCCTTCCAAGGAATTGTGCTTCCCCCGGTATGTTTAGTTTGCGAGGTATGAGACCCATAGCAATCACTATGGTTTTGCTTTGAAAAATGTCTTTATTTGTGAAAACCATAAAAGTACCATCGGTATTTTTTTCTATTTTAATGACCTCTGTGTTTTTTATCTCAACACCCAAATCTTTAACTTGTTCTTGCATGCGCATAATTAAATCAAAACTTTGGATATTTTTAAATCCAGGATAGTTTTCAATTTCTGATGCCCAAGCAACTTGTCCCCCTATTTCTCTGCCAAAAATTAATGCTTTCATTTCACGTCTAGCAGCATAAATGCCGGCAGTAAAACCGGCCGGACCGGCTCCAATAATAATTGTATCGTACATAATACAGTAAACTCAAAGCTAAAGCTCAAAGTTTTTGAAATTTTATTAATAATTATAAATTTATTGTACTAAATATCAATAAATATATCAATAAAAGCTCTTGACAGTATTTAAAAAGTGTGCAAAAATAGATAATTAGTTTGGACCAATATGTCCAAATTATGTTATTTTACAAAAATCTTAAATTTTAGCACAAGAAAGGAGGTGGGAATTAAGTCTAAAAAGATTTGTTTGTTTTTTGTAGTATTGGCAGTATAACCACATTTTTTAACCCCAAAAGAAAGGAAGTTACATGAAAAAAATCAAGATCGTTTTTGCTGTTTTGGCTGTTTTTTTTATTTTTGGTACAAGCATTTCCATGGCCTGCGACCCGGGAGACCCTAATTGCAACGAGACAGATGTCTGGGGCAACGGCTGGGTAAATACTTATCAGGATATGGACAGGATGCATGACATGAATCTTCCTGATTCATTTTCTGCCGGATTCGGCAACCAATGCATCCAGGGCGGCGGATATGCCGGACCGGACACGAATGCCCTAATCAGCGGATCACTTTTGCAATATGATATCTGGAATAAGAAGAATCCCCAGGACAATGTTAATCATTTCGGAAGCGCATTTATGGAAATGAACGGCATGGCTGAAACCGACGAATATTGCCGGGAAGTCGGAATATCCATGAATGCCGGACGCGAACATGAAACCGGAAATCATGTGGATGGAAACAGTATGATGTCGTTCAACGACAATAATGCCGGTTTTGAAGGGCATCTCCGGGGCGGTATAATTGATTGGGGTGCAGATATTGAGCAATTTACCGGATACAAAGCTACAAACGGTGATTCCGGACAGATGGGCACTACCTTTACAAAGATTTGGGGAGGCAATTTACCGGCACCGGCGCCTGCTCCTTAAACTATAAAACATAGGACCCCTTTAAATTGAGAGGCGGGCCCTCTCATTGTTTTAGTAGAAGGGTCTGCCATCTCAACACAAATAAAGGAGGTATTTTCCATGAAAAAAGCAATATTGTTCGTTTTTGTTTTTATGTTTGTTGGTACTCACTTGGTATTTTGTGAGGAAAATACCACCGTGGGCGTAAGAAACCAAAATCAGACTTTCCAAGAACAAACCGGCGGAACACAATCTATAATTCAAAATAGTTATGGCGCAAATAAAGTCCTTCATGGCATATCAGCACCGGTTGACCCAGATTTTGTTTACATTGGCGCTATGCAGCCGGGTGAACAAAAAATTTGGCGAGAAGTAAATAGATATTTGCCCGAGCAGCTCTACTCCAAAGAGGAAATGAAAAAAATTGAGGAAAGTGGTGAATTTATAATCCAATGGACCGGTAAACCCTTGCAAATTGAAGAAAGTGATGGTCCAGCTCAATTGTTAAGCTTTATTCCTACCAGTGAAAACGATATTGAACTATGGTCTGTTTGGATGGAGAGTACAAAAAACTCTTTTGCTAAAGAAGATATAATTAGGATGATATCCAAGGTACGGAACAAGACGCATGCCAGAAGGTATGTGATAACTGTTGAGGTGCAACTCAATCCGCAGGGAGCCGGTAACTCTTTAAGCGGTTCCGGTGGCGCATCTTTTATTCCTTCAAACACTGCATACGCCGTAGGGGTTGGTCCTATGATTGGCAAATCTGAATCCAGGGTATTTAAGATTTATCATATCACAGTTACTGGCTATAATGACGGTCCCGCCTATTCTCGGTCTAATGTCCCCGAGAAAGGAGTTGAAAAAAATGCGCAAATACAAAAACGCGATGATCCCTGGTTGATTTATTTGAAAGATGATTTTTCACTGCAAGAACCTCAGGGGATTCCTTACAATGTTGAATGGATCAAAAGGCATTGGAAAACGATCCGGCAAAACAACGGAAAAATACAAATTATTTGCAAAGGATGGCCCGGAGAAGAAAAAAACCTGGACCGCAAAGCTCTTGAATCTATGATTGAAATGGGAAAAAATCTTATATCCCAAAATATCACGGAACCCAAAGAGCTGCAGCAGATCATGAAATACGGATATGATACAAATTTGCTGTCAAAAGAAAAATCAGCACTTCAAAAGCAAAACGCTAAAGGAGTGTTAATAATCAAAATCACACAATAATCAATTACGCTTCGGTAAAAACCGAAGCGTTTTTTATTGGCTTGACATAATCATTTTTTTATGATAAATTATCAAAATAAAAACAGCCCTTTAATATTAAAAAAGGAGAAAAACATGTTATTTTTAGCACAAATTATTAATTTTGTATTTCAAGTTTATCTTTGGATTGTTTTAGCTTCATGCGTCATCTCATTTGTGGCGCCCCATTCCAATAACCAAATAATCCTGTTTATCCGCAAAATCACCCAACCGGCATTTAATGCTGTCAGAAAAATATTGCCGTTTGTGGTTATTGGCGGATTGGATCTGTCGCCGATTATTGTAATTATTGCTTTGCAGTTTTTACAAAAAATAATTATCACATTTTTGGTTTCCCTAATTTAAGAAGAGGAAAACATGGAAAAAAATCTGATTAGTAAAATAAAAGAAAAAACAAGTTATACAGAACAAGAAATACAAAATACAATTAAAGCTCTGCATGAATATATGCGAACAAAATTTACGGATGACCAGAAAGAAACCTTGGAAAAACTATCCTCGGAACTAAATATGGACCAGGAAAAAATCAATCAAATCATCATGGCTTATCTTGATTTAAAAGAAATAACGATAAATTAAAAATATAAAAAGACGAAAAATTTTCGTCTTTTTTAAATTTAAAAATTTATTTTATAATCCGCCGGTAGGATATTTTCTGCCGCTATATTTTGGCGCTTTTATTTTTTGTTTCGCTTTTTGAATAATAGCTTGAAATTCTTTTTCTCCTACGCCTATAGAATTTGCAAATCCGCCGGGGTTCCGCAATTTATCCGCAATTGAAATAAGATGTTCCATGGTTGTAATCGCGTAGAGATCTTTTAATTTATTCACCGTATTTGGTGCAAAATAATCGCTTGTCGGCGTGATTTTTGTATTATCCATTTATGAGTTCCTCCTTTTTTAAATGAACATAATATTTATATAAATCTAAAAATTATAAAATATAATTATTTTTGTATAAAAAATATTAACAAATAATTATAATCTTGTAAAGACACGGGGAAAAAACTATGTATAAGTTCAGATACATATTGGACTGCGAAGCAGGACAATAAGTATGCAAATGGGGTTTAAATATAAATATTGCAATGGTTTTGGCAGAATGTATAATTATGGATTAAAACATTTTAATCCAAAT
>Ga0208953_1000718_pt1 | contig 25511 bp, 13 predicted proteins | sample RifOxyB2_FD_184033 | JGI IMG/M metagenome (GOLD analysis project Ga0208953, IMG submission 184033) | Groundwater microbial communities from Rifle, Colorado - Rifle Oxygen_injection B2 (SPAdes) | ecosystem: Environmental > Aquatic > Deep subsurface > Groundwater | place: USA: Rifle, Colorado...
CCGCATGAAGGTGGTGCCGCTGGACTGCGACACCATAATTACGGCCCGCGATCTGGGCATCAGTTTCGGCGATTGAAACATCCTAAATGTTAAGCGCTTTAATACTAGCGGGCGGGGATTCTTCAAGGATGGGCCGGACCAAGGCCCTGCTCGAATATGACGGGCGGACTTTCCTTGAGGCGGTCTGTGCCGGAGTTAAAGCCGCAGGGGTAAAGGAAACGGTCGTTATCCTCGGCGCGAGCCGTGCGGAAGTACTGGCGGCCTGGAAACCGAAAGAAGAAAGAACCGCTTTCAACGAGACCCCGGAGCTTGGGCAGATAGCCTCGGTGAGGGCGGGGCTGGAGCTTGTAGGCCGAGAAGTGGAAGGGGCGATGATCTGCCTAGTGGATCAACCGACCATACTCCCGGAAACTTACAGGCTGGTCGCTGATTTCTGGCGTTCGAATAAAGATTCCATCGTTATACCCAAGTGCCTGAGATCCGCCGCGAACAGCGAGGAACAAAAGGTTCATCGCGGTGAATATCCCCACAAACGCGGCCATCCCATCATTATTCCCGGAAAATATTTCCAGCTCTGTTTCGACGGCCCCGCAGATAAGGGGCTGCACTGGGTCACGCACCATCCGTCTGTAAAAGTTGTGGACCTTATTGTGAAAGACGGAAATATAATAAAGGATTTCGACACGCCTGAGCAGTATAAGGAACTGAGGATCAGAGGAGCGGCGGATTAGGAGTTCTTTTGATCCGCGACCCCGCTGATTTTTTCAACCTTTGACGGTTCTTAAAATGTTCCCCATAATTATTCTTTCCATAGTTTTTATCCTTATAGCCGTCAGGCAACTGGGCCGGTTCCGTATTGAGATCTGGCAGGCGATGGCCGCCGGCGCGGCCAGCAATGTCATTATCATCCAGAACGCAGAAAAAAAAGCGGGGGAAACTTTGACCTTTTGGGAATTCGCACGCGTCGGTTTCCCCATTACTTTTATAAATGCGATAATATACTGGCTCTTTCTTGGATTTATCTGAAACCACAGGGGAACATATGCCCGAAACCGAGCTTACTAAGGAACAAAAGAAAAAAATATCGAGCGCTCTTTATTTCGGCTACCTGGCTTTTTACCTGATCTCGGTTGACGCCGTTTTTTCTGATTTATACCTCATTGTCATCAGCGGGGTTAAGGGCGGTTTACGCGCTCTTCCGGCTTATTCGTATATGGCGTCCGCCCGCATGGTCCTGGCCGCTTTCATGTTCCTGTTGATAACTTTCTGGTATTCTCCTATCCGCAAGTTTGCCAAAACTTTTGACCCGGGCCTGAAACCTAAAATTCGCGCCAAGATAAGTCATATATACAGGGACCTGTATTTGTTTTTTGCCTTATCTGCGGCGGTGCGGGTTCTTGTATATATCTTTAAACCTGGGCACTCCCTGACCTGGGGTATTTTTCTGAAAGATCTGTTCCCGGCAATGATGCTTGTGATCGCCGCCCAGCTGGCCATATCGGTGGCGAACGTGGACAGCTTCCTTGCCAGGGTTGATGAGTTGGTCGCCTTGCTTTACGAGAAAGAGGAACTTTATAAGATACGGGAAGGGACTGCGATCCCGCTTTTCGCGAAGGTCTCCATGCTGGTTTCTGTTTCCTCCATAATACCGTTCTTGATGCTATACGCCGCCTCCATGCGGGGAGTCCAGCTGTCGGATTTCCCGGATGTCTTAATGTCTCTTGTCATTGTTTGTGTGGTGACGCTCATGCTCGGCCTGGCTTTTATACTTAAAAGCGTGCAGCGCCCGCTGGAAGGGCTCATAAACAAGATGGGCCGCGTTTCAAAAGGCGATTATAACGTCAAGACCCGCATTTATTTTGCCGACGAAGTGGCGCGCCTCAAGGCCGGCTTCAACGAGATGGTGGACGGTCTTAAGGAACGAGAGGAGCTTCGCGACACTTTCGGCAGGTATATGTCCATAGAGATAGCCCGCGAGCTTCTGAAGAATAAGAAAGTAAACCTCGGCGGAGAGCATCTTGACGCGGCGGTGATGTTCTGTGATATCCGTAATTTTACGCCGTTGAGCGAAAAGATGTCGGCGGCCCAGGTGGTGGAATTCCTGAATAATTATTTTTCGTACATAACCCCGCCCATAACCGCAAACTTCGGAGTGATAAGTAAATTTATGGGTGACGCCGTGATGGCGGTCTATACTCCGATGCTCGGCTCCGTGAATTACGCGGCCGACTCGGTGCGCGCCGCCCTTGCTATGCGCCAAGCGCTGGCCGCTTTCAACGCCTCGGGTAAAAGTCCCGGCGAAGTCCGCTTCGGTATAGGAGTGCAGACCGGCGGTTTGGTAGCGGGCAACATCGGTACGCTCGCGCGGTTGGAATACACTTTTATAGGCGATACGGTCAACATAGCTTCGCGCCTTGAGTCGAAGACCAAGGAACTCGGGACGGATATCCTTATAAGCAAGTCGGTGCTGGATAAAATAGGAGGCATCCTGGACGGAGAGGCGAAATTCGAGGGTGTGGGCCTGATACCGTTAAAGGGCAAGGCCGAGCCTATAGAACTTTATAAAGTTCTTCCCAAAGCGTAGATTCCCATAAAAAATATTCGGGACATCGCTTGCGCGCGGCTCTGACGGCTGCCGCCGTTCTGTAGCTTGGAGACTTTTGGAACCGTACCGGCGTATTATTTATATAATATGTATGAGGGCCGCATGTTACACCATGATCTGGAGGAATTGAACTATGGGCAATACCAAGAGGTGCTATAACTGTTCAACGGAAGTGGATGAAGACGAAAAAATATGTCCGCGTTGCAAGAAGAAGCTTGGGGCTAAAGGGGAATCCGGGATAGCTAAAAAGCCGGGCTCGCTTATGCTGAAAATATTTTTTGTGCTTCTTTTAATCGCCATAGCCGGTAAGTTTGCCGGACGTTCCTCTTCCGCAAATTCGGCGGCGGCTCCGGCCTCGGATATGGTCATTGTTAAAGAAATCAGCAATACCGACGACTCCAGAGATGGAGTAATAAAGAAGCTGAAGGAAAAGGGGGCGCAAGCGCTGGGCACTCTTGGGGTTGTGGATATCGGCTATAACAATGACGACGCGCTATGTGTTTATGTGGATCCGCGGTTCGGCAATCTTACAAGACCGCAGCAGGAGCAATTGGTTAGGATCATGGCGGATGAATGGGCGAAGGCCCTTGGAAAAGACTCAACCGCGGTCGTGATTCTAGAGTACGATACAAAAAAGAAAGTGGATGAGTGGACGGTAAAATAATGAAGGAATCCAGGAATCTCATAAAAATGCTGGGGGAGGCCATGGATAGCGGTAAGAGCGCCGCGTTCGTGACTGTAATTTCCGCGGATGGCTCCACTCCGCGCGAAGCGGGCGCCAAAATGCTGGTGTTCGAGAATGGTTCCATAGCGGGGACCGTCGGCGGGGGCGCGTTGGAAGCGCTGGTTATAAAGCAGGCCGCGGCCTGCGTAAAGAAAGGCCTGGGTGGAAAATTTGTTTTTGACCTCAAGCCTAAAAGCGGCGCCCGCGCGGGCGCAGTATCAAAGGCCTCCGGCCGACAGACGACCAATACCGGCATGATCTGCATGGGCCGGGTGGAAATATTTATCGATGTCTATAAGAATCCTCTTAAAATACTGGTTCTTGGCGCCGGGCATGTGGGAATGAAGATAGCCGAGGCCGCGGATCTGGCCGGCTATCCCTGCGTGGTAGCAGACGACAGGCCGGAATTCGCCAATACGGAAAGATTTCCTAACGCTTCAGCTATTATCCTCGAAAGACCGCACGAAGCCGTGCTTCGCGCCGGCGTGGACGAGAATACCTATGTGGTGATAGTTACCCGGGGCCATGCGCTGGATCGGGAGTGTCTTGAAGAGGTGATGAGGACGAAGGCGTGCTATATCGGCATGATAGGGAGCGCCGATAAAGTGCGGGAAATATTCCGTCTGGCCGGAAAACAAAAACTTTACCCGCTGGAAGACAAGCGGGTTTATTCGCCCCTTGGGCTCAATCTCGGCGGCAAGACGCCCGGCGAAATAGCCGTTTCGGTCCTGGCGGAGATTATAAAATTGCATTATAAGCGCGACGGCAAGCATATGAGGGTTGTCGGGGAATAGGCGACAGGTTAAAAGTTTGAAGCCGGATGCGCGGAGTTTGGAATCCTTATATTTCTGTTCCATCCCGGATGTTAGAGGAGCCATGGATAAATTTTCTTATATCGGTAAACCTGTAGTCAGAAAGGACGCCCTGGTAAAGGCGGCCGGCCTGGCTAGATATGCGGCCGACCAGGATTTTGCCGGCATGCTTTACGCCGCCGCCGTACGCTGCCCGGCCCCCCGCATAAAGATCTTAGCCGTTTCAGACGCCAAAGCCAGGAAAGTTCCAGGCTATGTAACTTTGGTTACATACAAGGATATAAAAGGCCCGAATAAATGGCCGCTGGTGGTTGACGATTATCCTTTCCTGCCCGAGACGGAAGCGAAGTTCCAGGGTGAGACCGTGGCTCTGGTTGTGGCGGAAAGCCAAAGGGCGGCCAAAAATGCCGCGCGCCTGGTGGAGATAAAATACAAAGAGCTTCCTTTTATAGAGGATCCGCTGAAAGCCATGGATAAGAAAGCCGTAAAGCTTTACGGCAATGACAATGTCTTCGCAAAATTTATAATAAAAAAGGGCGATCCCGACAAGGCGATAAAAGAAGCGCATGCAGTGGTGGAAGAGGAATTCACCACCAACTACCAGGTGCACGCATATCTGGAGACCCAGGGCGTAACGGCTGTGCCAGAAGCCGACGGCGGGTTGACCGTTTACAGCTCCACTCAATGTCCGTTCTACGTTCTTGACGGTGTGGCGGCTGCGGCGGATCTGGGGTACCATAAAGTGAAAGTTATTCAGACCGTGACTGGGGGAGGTTTCGGCGGCAAGGAAGACGTGCCGGCTTTGGTGGCCTCGCATGCCGCTATTTGCGCGCTTAAGACCGGCAAGCCGGTCAGGCTGATTTACGACCGGAAAGAGGATTTTAACTCCATGTCCAAGCGGCATCCGTCCTGGTCCAGGGTAAGCTACGCGTCCGACAAGAATGGGAAGATCACGGCCTGCGTGGTTAAATACATCCTGGACGGCGGGGCTTACTCCACCCTTTCGCCCATAGTACTGTGGCGCGGCGCCGTACACGCCGCCGGGCCTTACAAGATAGAAAATGTGCGTATAGAGGCATATGCCGTGGCCACCAATAAGGTCCCTTGCGGCGCTTTCAGGGGATTCGGCCAGCCGCAGATCTGTTTCGCCCAGGAATCCCTGGTGGACGATCTTGCGCATAAGTTGAAGATGGACTCCATAGAGTTTCGTCTGAAAAATATCCTGCGTACCGGTGACAAGACCGCCACCGGCCAGACCATCGGCGCTTCCTGCGGCCTTGAAGAACTTCTTGAAACCGTGAGAAAGAGGTCCGGCTGGGACTCAAAAGCGGGTTCGCATGACCCGAACCTCGCGCGCCCGGCCTCCGGTCCGGACAAAGTCCGCGGCCTGGGCGTATCCGTGGCCTATTACGGGGTAGGCCTTGGCGCAAAGGGCCGGTATCTTGACCGCGCCGGCGCCTATGTGAATATTTACAAGGACGCAACCGTCGGAGTTAACGTAGGCAATACCGAAATGGGGCAGGGCGCCCTGACCGTACTGAGTCAGATTTGCGCCGAAACCTTGAACGCCCCGTACGATAATATAAAACTGGAGGAAGTGGACACCTCCAAGGTGTCTGATTCCGGGCCCACCGTGGCCAGCCGTACAACGTTAATGAGCGGCAATGCCATTATAGAAGCCGCCGCGCCTATGAGAGACAACATTTTCAAGACGGCGTTTGACCTGCTGCTGGCCAAAGGCGCGCAAGCTTCCAGCCCGATGAGCGCCTGCCAGGGCGTGTTTTGCATCGGCGAAGTTTCCGTGACCTTTGCCGAAGCCGTAAAGGAATGCTGGAACCGCCGTCTGAAGATGGGCGAACAAGGCTGGTATGTATCGCCCCATACTTCCTATAACATGGGCGACGGCCAGGGCGACGCCTATGTGACCTATTCCTACTCCGCCGACGCGGCCGAGGTTGAAGTGGACCTTAAAACCGGGGTGACCAAAGTTTTGAATATCTACGCGGCCTACGATGTGGGCAGGCTTATTAACCCGCGGCTGGCGGAAGGCCAGGCCCAGGGCGGTATTTTGCAGGGCATGAGCTGGGCTCTCTATGAAAATCTGGTTTACAAGAACGGAATAATGCTTAACCCTAGTTTTACAGACTATGTCATGGCCACTATTGCCGATAAACCGGAATATGATATAGTTTTCATAGAGAAACCCTATGCCGAAGGCCCGTACAACGCCAAGGGGATGGGCGAGGTTCCGTTGATAGGCGTCGCTCCGTCCGTCGGTAACGCGGTCAGGAACGCTTCAGGTGTCAGAGTAAGGTCCGTGCCTATTTTGCCGGAGAAGGTTTGGGCGGGGCTTGCCGGTAACAGGAAATAACCGCGGATTTACGTCTAACAATATGAAATTTAGGAGGGTAGGATAATGCGTGTTAATTTTAAGATGTTCAATATGGCGATAACGACGGCCGTGTTTTTTAGTTTCAGCGCCGGCGCGTTCGCGGAAGATAGTTATACTAAGCTGGCCAAGGAAATAGCCGGCGCCGGCTCCTCCATAACCAATAAGAAAATAGCCATCATCCCTTTCTCTTACGCCGACGGACGCGTCGCGACAAAAGACGGTTCCGTGATCTCTGAGCGCATAACGATGAAGCTGATAAAACTGCGGAAATTCGAGATAGTGGAGCGCAGCATGCTGGACAAGGTGATGGGCGAACTGAAGCTCCAGAACTCCGGCATGATGGACGCGACCAGCACGCAGCAGCTCGGTAAACTTCTGGGAGTGGAAGCTATAGTCACCGGCACTTTGGTGGAGATGCAGGGCGGCAAAATAGAGGTCAACGCCAGGCTTATCAAGACGGAGACCGCGCAGGCTATAGGCGCGGCGGAGATGACCGTTGAAAAAGATTGGGTCGGAGACGCGGCCACCCCCGCCCAGCCCCAGACCCAGGCACAAGCGCAGGAACAACAACAGGCGCAGCCGACCTACTACCAGCAGCCGACCTACTATCAGCAGCCGGCTCCAGCCCAGCGCGTTCGCGGAAAGTACGAATACGGCTTTTTTGAGGTGTTCTACGGCTTTGGTTCCCCTGATATGAGGCTTGAGTTCTCCAATACAAACTCGAATATAATCTTGGATAATACCTATACCAACGAACTTGGTATAAATATTTCCCCAAGCCGGCCGTATCCTGCCTACGCGTATAATCACTATCATGCCGGGACGGTCACCTTCGATAAACTCAAAACCGGCGGTTCCGGTCCGTTGGCTATGCGCGTTGGCGGTTACAGTAACGGCGTAATAGGCGCAGATTTTGAATTCTCATATGAGAATCGTAATATCCTGGCCCAGGATACCACCTGGTCCGTGGACGGTACGGCTCCGGCCGCTTTTACTTTTTCCAGCAACGATTACGCTACGGTAAAGACTTTCGGCATGAGCTTCGATCTGCTTTTCAGGGTCCCCGGGGAGACAATAGACCCATACACCGGGCTGGGCCTGGGATTGTCCCTGAATACCATAGATCTGCCTTATGTGTGGGGGGTTAATTCTGTCGCGCCCGATGTGGAATTCGCGCCCGGTTTAATGTTCCGGATCCCCATAGGCATAAGGATAAGGACCTCCAATCACCTGAGTTTCGCGGCTGAAGTGCGGTATGAATTGAATTCCATGTCGTTCGACCGCGGGTTTTCCGGAGAGAGCGACTCGATAAAGTTGAGCGGCACTAAATTCATAGCGGGCATGGGCCTGACTTTCTAAACACAGAATGCTGGACTCCATAGTTAAACTCAAATGCACGGTTAACGGCGTGAAGATCGAGCGGGATCTGGATTCCTCCAGGACGCTGCTTGAGTTCATTCGCGGTGATCTGGGCCTTAAAGGGACTAAGGAAGGCTGCGGAGAAGGGGAGTGCGGGTCCTGCCTTGTGTTAGTGGACGGAAAAGCCGTCAATTCCTGCCTGATGATGGCCATTCAGCTGCGGGGCAAACAGCTGACCACTATCGAGGGGCTTAAGGGGCGCGAAGGCGGTCTGCATCCCCTCCAGAAGACTTTTATGGAAGAGGGGGCCGTCCAGTGCGGCTTCTGCATTCCCGGAGCGATAATCGCGGCCGAAGCGCTCCTGCGCGAAAATCCCAGGGCCGCCTCAGACGAGATCAAACGCGGCCTTACCGGTAATTTCTGCCGGTGTACCGGCTACGAGAAGATCCTCAGCGCGGTGGAGAAATCAAAAAATCACAGGTAGCGGGAAGAAAAGCCCGTCACCTTGTCTCGACAGCCTAAAATAAGAATTTTATGCCTCTTATCGTAGTTAAACCCACAACCTTAAAAGCGCTCTGGCGCAGCCTTCCTTCTTTCGGCGGCTCCAGGAGATATCTGGCAGGCGGTACCGATCTTGTGGCCGGCGCCAACTCCGCGTCGGCCGGCGTCACGGCCCGCCCGAATGGGGGCCGCCCCGGCCAAAGTGAAGTATGGGTTGATATAAGCGGGTTGAAGGAATTGCGCGGCATCAAAGAGACGAAGATCTCGCTGATGATCGGCGCAGGGGTTAAAATAGCCGAACTGGAGGTCTCTCCGCTGGTACGGCGCTGGCTGCCGGTCCTAAGCGCGGCCATCCCTCATTTCGCAAGCCCCTCGTTAAGGAATATGGCTACCATAGGCGGCAATGCCGCCAACGCCAGTCCCTGCGCGGACGCCGTCTGCGCGCTTTGCGCGGAAAAGGCGCAAGTGTGGCTGGAGTTCAAAGGAAAAAAGCGTAAACTGTCCCTGCCCGCCCTTTTTAAAGGTCCCAAAAAGACCGTTTTACGGAAAGATGAACTTATAATAGCTTTTGAAGTCCCGAAGTGGAAACACTCCGGAGCGTATCTAAAACTCGGGCCCAGATCTTATTTCGGTATTTCCAAAGCGGCTGTCGCTGTGGCGCTGGAAATGGACGGGGAAAAGGTGGGATCCGTATGTATAGCCATGGCTTCCGTGGCGCCCGTGCCCCTTCTGGCGGTCAAAACCGCTAATTACCTGTGCGGCCGGATGCTGAACCAAGAAAATGCCCGCACGGCCGCGGCCCTGGTCAAGACCGAAGTTTCTCCCATCACTGATGTGAGATCTGAAGCCGGTTATCGAAGGGAGATGTGCGGCGTTCTGCTGGAAAGGGCCTTAAATTCTATTGCATCCGGAGTATCCGGGATAAATTAAACCCCGCTATTTTTCCGCGGGGTTTATGCTGGTCCGTAGTGCGGCGCCCGCCCGGTTAATGGTTGGTGCGGCCGAATTCGCGGATAAAAAAATTCTGAAAACTCGTTTCGATATTTAAATTAAATATCTGATTCTGTTAGATGGCCGGAGGCCGTATGAATAACATTAAATATTGCAGTTTTCCAGTGACGCCTAAAGCGGCCCTCGCCGAGCTTTTGAGCCGGGGAAATGAGGCGTTGGCCGTGGCCGGGGGGACTTTGGCGGCAAAGACTCTCTCGGAAACTACGGTCAATTTTGTCGATCTGAAAAACCTGCCTCTGAATTATATTAAAATGCGCGGCCCTGACCTTGTCATAGGCGCGATGGCGACTTTTGATGACATAGATAATTCGAAGCTCGTCGGAAGCTGGGCCGGAGGCGTTATTTCCACTGCCGCGGCGCGGTGCTCAAGCCAACTGATAAGGAACATGGCCACTATCGGCGGCAATATCGCCCGGCCTCATTCTTTTAATATCTTTCCGGCCGTGCTGCTTGGCCTGGACGCGAAAGTTAAAATACTCTGCAAAACCGGCGTTAAGACCCGCGCCTTTGCCGACATCTACCTCGCGGATTTTAAATTCCGTCCCGGCCGCGATTGCCTGATCCTGGAGGTCATAATTCCAGGAAAAACCGGAAATTGGACCTGCCGGTTCGAAAAATTCGCGAAGACCGAGGCCAGTTGGGAGGCTTACCTGACGCTTTTTATGGCCGCTGAAATTGATGGCGGTTCCGTGAAGGAGATACGTGTGACGGTCGGCGCGTTGTCGCCCAAGCCGTTCCGGGCGCGGGGGGCTGAAAAAGCCCTGGGCGGGGCTAAGCTTTCCGCAGGGGTCATAGGCGCGGCGGTCCTGGAATTGGAACGGGATCTGGATGTCGTCCGCGCGAGCGAATTCAAAAAAGAAGCCTCCGCCAGCCTCTTTAGAAGATTCCTGGAGGTTTTGTGAAAAAGGAAAATATGAGACTTGAGGCCGTAAACGGCGTGTTCGGGATCAGCCTCACCGTGAACGGCGTTAAAAGAAATTTCGCCGTTAAAAATAATGAGTTTCTGCTGAACGCTTTGCGGCGTTACGGCTATAAGGGCGCCAAGAAAGGCTGCGATACGGGCGACTGCGGCTCCTGTACCGTGATATTCAACGGCAAACCGGCGCTTGCCTGCCTTATACCGGCTTTCACGGCCCATGGCGCCGAGATCACGACCATAGAGGGCGTGGGTACGGTCCAAAACCCCCATCCGCTTCAGGAGTCTTTTGTGGAAGCCGGCGCGGTGCAGTGCGGCTTCTGTATCCCGGGGATGATACTGTCCTCCAAACATCTGCTGGACGTTAATCCCTCGCCTTCCGAAGACGACATAAAGAAATATCTGGACGGCAACCTGTGCCGCTGCACCGGCTATGTGAAGCAGATCCAGGCCGTAAAAATGGCCGCAAAAAAAATGAAGAAGGCTTAAACGTTAAGCGACGTGGGGATTTTATTCGCCGCCGTTTTAGGGAATTTATCGTTATTTATTAAGGAGCTTGTTATGGAAAAAAACGATTTTAAAGTGGTGAATAAGCGCGCGCTGAAGATGGACTCCCTGGGCCTGGCCTGCGGCGAACCGGTCTTCACCGACGACGTGGATATTAACGGCATGCTTTACGGCCGCATCCTCTGGAGCCCCTACGCCCACGCCCGCATAACGAAGATAGACACTAAGGAAGCCGAAAAAGTCCCCGGCGTGAAAGCCGTGCTGACCTATAAGAACGTGCCGCGGGTCCCCCATACCACTGCCGGCCAGGGTTATCCCGAGCCTTCCCCTTACGATACTTACATTCTGGATAATAAAGTGCGTTTTGTCGGCGACCGGGTGGCCGCCGTGGCCGCGGAGACTCCCGAAGCCGCCGATGCCGCCCTGAAACTGATAAAGACGGAGTACGCGATCCTGCCGGCCGTCTTCGACACCTTTGAAGCCATGAAAGACGGCGCTCCGGTGATCCACGACGAGAAAGACGCGAAGAATATCCCCGACGCCGGCCACAACATCGCTGCAAAATTCGAATTCGAAGTGAAGAACGGCGAATGGTTCAAGGATGCGGATTTTGTTATAGAGCACAGCTATAAGATGCCTTATCTACAGCACTGCGCCATAGAACCCCACATCGTTATCACAAGCTTCGATCCTTTCGGCCGGCTGGTCATAAGGACCTCCACCCAGGTGCCTTTTCACGTGCGCCGCATCGTCGCCCAGGCGCTTAAGCTGCCGGTAAAAAAGATACGCGTCATAAAGCCCCGCATAGGCGGAGGTTTCGGCTCAAAGCAGGAGGTTCTGCTGGAAGATATCGCCGCGGCGCTTTCCCTTAAGACCGGCAAGCCGGTGAAAATCGAATACACCCGCAGAGAGACTTTCATCTCCAGCCGCACCCGCCATCCTTCCACGGTGCGTCTCAAGACCGGTTTTAAGAAGGACGGGACCATTACCGACGCGGAGATGGATATCGTTCTGAATACCGGCGCCTACGGCTCCCACGCCCTTACGGTGATGATGTGCTCCGGTTCGCATACCATCCCGTTCTATAAGGTGAAGAATAATATAAAATTTTTGGGACGGAGCGTTTATACCAACCTGCCGGTAGCCGGCGCTTACCGGGGCTACGGCGCCACCCAGGGCTTTTTCGCCTGGGAGTCCCAGATGGACATTATGGCCGCCAAGATCGGCATGGACCCCGTAGAATTCCGGAAAATGAACTATATACGGCTGGGCGAGGGCTCGCCGGTGTTCAAGGCTATGGGCGAAGGGCGGGAAGGCGTAGAGCAGGTCATCACCTCTATCGGCCTTTACGAAGGAATAGAAAAAGGCCTGAAAGCCATAAACTGGCACGCTAAAAAGGAGAAAAATAAAGGCGGGAAAGGCATGCTGCGGCGCGGGCTGGGCATGGCCTGCATGATGCAGGGCTCGGGCATTCCCGAGGTGGATATGGCCAGCGCCACCATAAAAATGAACGAGGACGGTTCCTTCAATCTTATGGTCGGCGCTGCCGACCTGGGTACCGGCTCCGATACTATTCTGGCCCAGATAGCGGCCGAGGTCCTGGGGGTTAAGGCCGAAGATTTTATCGTCTATTCTTCCGATACCGATCTTACGCCGTTCGACGTCGGCGCATACGCTTCCTCCACCACTTTTATTTCGGGAAACGCGGTAAAAAAAACCGCCGAAAAGGTCCGCGAAATGATAATCGCGGTGGCGGCGAAGATCCTGGACAGGAAAAAAGAAGACTTGCGCCTGGAAGGAGGCAAGGTTATCGCCGGGGACGGCGCGGCCTGCGGCCTTTCGGAGGTGGCGAATACCTCCCTGTACTATTACGATCAGCACCAGATCATAGCTTCGGCTTCGCATTACGCCCACACCTCTCCGCCTCCCTTCGCGGCTAATTTCGCGGAAGTGGAAGTGGATACCGGAACGGGGAAAATAAAGATCCTGGACTATGTCTCCTGCGTGGACTGCGGCACGGCTATAAATCCCGAACTGGCCGAGGGACAGAATGACGGGGCCGTGCTTAACGGCATAGGCCACACGCTCTCGGAGGAACTGGAGTTTTCTTCAAACGGCACGCCTCTGAACGCCAGTTTCAGGCGCTACAAGATCTTTAACACGCTCGACATGCCGCCCATAAAGACCTTCCTGATCCCCACCTTTGAGCCCAACGGGCCTTTCGGCGCTAAATCGGTTTCGGAGATCGGGATCAACGGTCCGTTGCCGGCGGTGGCCAACGCTGTATACGACGCCGTCGGCGTGCGGTTGTTCGATTCGCCGTTCACGCCGGAAAAAGTGCTTGCGGCTATTAAGAAAGCGGGTAAAAAGTAGCGGGCGGCGGGGTACAGGTTGAGACGTGGATGCTTAATTTCTCACTGTAACCCGGTTCTCGCGGTTTGCTAATTAAGGAGAAACGATGAACGATAAAAACAAAGTCAAGGAAATTCTCAATATTGCCGGCAAGAAAGATATACGGTTCATAAAACTTTGCTTCGTGGATATCCTGGGCCAGCTTAAATCGGTTTCCATCAGCCGCAGGGAGCTTGAGCACGCTCTTAAGGATGGTATGGGGCTGGACGGGTCTTCCGTGGAGGGTTTTGCCCGCATTTACGAATCCGACCTTTTGCTAATGCCTGATCCGGACACTTTCAAGCTCATGCCGGCTTCTTTTGACGGCCCGCAAAGCGCCGTGATGTTCGGCGATATCGTGACACCGAGAGGCGAACATTATCCGGGGGATACGCGCTATATTTTAAAACAGAACCTTAAAAAAGCCGCCGCCCTGGGGTATACCGATTTCATGGTGGGGCCGGAACTTGAATATTTTTATTTTTCAGGTTCTTCCAAACCGGAGGCCCTTGATAACGGCGGCTATTTCGACACGGTGCCGCTGGACGAGTCCGCGGACCTCAGGAAGGAAACCATTCTCCTGCTGGAAGACCTGGGGATCCCGGTGGAATATTCGCATCACGAGGTCGCGCCCAGCCAGCACGAGATAGACCTCCGTTACTCCGACGCCCTCGGTATGGCGGATAAAGTCATTATGTACAAACTGGTGGTGAAGCAGGTTGCCGCCAAACACGGCGTGTACGCTTCTTTCATGCCCAAACCCCTGAATGGCGTCAATGGAAGCGGAATGCACGTACATCAGTCCCTTTTCAAGGGAGACCGGAACACTTTTTTTGACAAAAATGATCCGGCGTATCTTTCCGATACGGCAAAGCATTATACCGCCGGCATTCTGAAGCACGTGAGGCAGCTCTGCGCCGTCACAAATCAATGGGTGAATTCCTACAAGCGGCTGGTGCCGGGGTTTGAAGCCCCGGTCTATATCGCCTGGGCCAGGAGCAATCGTTCCGCTTTGGTCAGGGTGCCGCAGCTGCGTCTGGGCGCGGAAAAATCCAGCCGTATCGAGTGCCGTTTCCCGGACCCGGCCTGCAATCCATACCTCGCTTTCTCGGTGATGCTGTCCGCCGGTCTGGACGGCGTTAAAAACAAGCTGCCGCTGGCCAAACCAGTGGAAGCCGACATCTACGAAATGGATCACCTGGAGCGCCAGGCGCATAAGATAGAGACCCTGCCCGGTTCCCTGCTGGAAGCGATAGAAGAGGCCGAGAAGTCCAAGCTGCTCAGGGAAGCGCTGGGTGAGCATGTTTTCGGGAAGTTTATAGAGAACAAGCGCATCGAATGGGATAGTTACCGCACCCAGGTCACCGATTATGAGATAAACAGGTATCTGGCCATACTTTGACATAGAAGGCGCCATATATTTGAAAGTGACTTATGTGCTATTGCGGCCAATAGTCCTATAGCTTATACTATAAGTTGCGCTATAAGGCGCGTTGGGTATTGAGTTGCATAAACGCCTTGTTATAAATGAGCCGCCGCTACTAAACTGTTTCAGGCATAATTCCGCGGCTTATTGAGAGGGTGCGATACTATGCTAACGTTGTCCGACTTTAGTATGGATTGTGTTCTTGTGCGGTTTTCAAGACGGTGTCTTGGTTTGTTTTTTCTGCCGCTTTTCCTTTCTCTTACCGCTTACAGCTTAACATTTGCCGGAGTATCATCGGATATTCGTGGACCAAAGGCGCCTTCCGTGTCCGCCGGCTCCCGGTCTTCCGGTAATGCGCATGCTAAACCCGCTAAGGCGGAGGGGAAATCCGGTGAAACCGGAGTGGTGGCAAAAATAGGCGAAAAAGGAGTGATCACGGAGTTAGATCTCGCGGACTTTTCCGCCGCCGAAAGTTGCTACGGCTCCGATGCCATTAACTCAAGAAAAGCGGGTTTCATGCGGATGCTGGAAGCCTCCGTGGGAGAGGAGATCCTTGGCAGGAATGCCGGGGCCGGGATAACTTCCGCGGACTATGAAGCTGAAATAGCGCGTGTGGACAGGGAAACAAGGGCGCCGGAGATACTGGACTGTATAAAGAAACATTTCGGTTTTGATAAAGAGTCCGGCAAATTCTCCGTTGCAGAGGGCAGGGATCGGTATAAGAAAGTTTTTTTGCGAAAATATCTGGCGCAGAACCGCCTTTTCCGGTTCATTCATTACGATCCTAAAGTCCAGGCGGAGGCATACCGTATAAAAGGTGCCGTTTTAGAGCAAACCTCCGGTGGAACCTCGTTCGCGGCGCTGGCCGGAAAATACGGCCTTGTCTATTCCACCCATCAGTACACCGTTGAAGAGAGGAAGACGGACATGGTCAACGACAGTTCCCAGAGCTTTGCCGCCGCGCCCGAAGGCGGGATCCCCTGGTCTCCTTTTGAAAAACAGTTTATAGAGGAACATCTGGCCGGGCTTAAACCCGGCGGCATGCAAAAGGCCCCGATAGAATCCGACGATGATTTCCAGTTTGTCCGGTTGTTAAGCGTTACGGACGGAAAATATGATTTTGAATCGCTGCGGATAAAGAAAAAGGACGATTATTTTCAGACTTCGACGAAATTGCGGTGCGCCATATATGATGCGGAACTTAACAAATGGATCCTGGGAATATCCGGGAATCCGATGCTCGGGATCCTCCAATTTAATAATCCTGGATCCCCAGGCCCCTGACTGTAATATAGAAAGAAGACGGATTATTATTCGTGTTTTCTTCGGGATTTTTACTCCGGGAGGCGCTATACTATCATAGTGTGTACATCTCCTTGTCTTGACTATGGGGAACAGCATGTAAAACGAGGAGACGCTCTCCGGTTTTGTTTTTATGAAAGCCGGAAAGGCGAAATATCTTTGAAACAGGGCTTTACTATAATAATACACAGGACTGCGCACAATGTTGACTGACAAGTTCAAGGATTCTTTCTGGAAATTTACCGCCGGCAGGGTACGGCTTGCGGTTTTGTTCTGCTTGTTTTTCCCAGCCGCGGCAGCCATTGCCGTGGCGGCTACTCCGACAGCCGTACAGTTTACCGCCGTTTCCACTAATTCAGCCGATGTTTCCTGGGTCCTGGACACCCCCGGCACGGAAGCTCCGATCGTCTTACTATCATCCAATAATTTTTCCACGGTATTATCGTCAGGGACAATGGCGATCGGTTCGCAGACCACCACATATCTGGCGCTTGGCGGGAATACCACATATTATTTCAAAGTGAAAGTTTCCACCGAAAACGATGCCGCCTACAGTTCCGTTATCACCACGGTTACCTACGTGGAAACTCCGACCGGCATTTTTTTTGAAGAAACGACCACCGGTACAATAACAGCCTCCGCTTACACAGCCACGCCCGGGTTCTCGAATCTGGAGGTCGGTTTGTCCGGAGTGAATGTTTACGGGAATGGGACGTATGCGGGGTGGAGAAACGGCAATATCTGGACAACTAAAACAGTTATGACCACTGCGCGGCAATTTCCGTCTGCCGCAGCAGTTGGCGGTAAGGTGTATGTGGTGGGGGGGTATTTTGGGGGTTCTTACCTGAACGCAAACGAGGAATATGACCCTGCGGCGAATACCTGGGCTACAAAGGCTGTAATGCCCACCGGGCGGAGCTATTTTGCCGCCGCAGCAGTGGGTGGAAAGTTATATGCGGTTGGCGGTAGTACCGCGACCGTGTCTTACCTGAACACAAACGAAGAGTATGACCCCGTAGCGAATACCTGGTCGGCAAAGGCGGCGATGCCTACCGCGCGAAATTATTTTACTGCCGCATCAATTGGAGGAAAGCTGTATGCGGTGGGTGGATCTGCCAGCGGGATTACATACTTGAACGCAAACGAAGAGTATGACCCCGCAACGAACATTTGGTCGGCAAAGGCGGTTATGCTCACTGCGCGGAACGCTTTAGCGGCCGCAGCAGTCGGCGGCAAGCTATATGCTGTGGGCGGGTTTAATGTGTCCTACCAGAATAGAAATGACGAATATGACCCGGTGGCGGATACGTGGACGACAAGGGCGGTTATGCCCACTCCTCGTCGCTACTTGGCCGCCGCAGCAGTCGGTGGCAAACTATATGCGGTGGGTGGGTATAATGGAGCCGTTCTGAACATGAACGAAGAGTATGACCCCGCGGCGAATATGTGGTCGACAAAAGCGGCGATTATTACTGCCCGCTATAGCTTGGCTGCCGTAGGAGTCGGAGGTAAGGTATATGCGGTGGGTGGATATAACGGGTCTTCCAGTCTGAACACAAATGAAGCGTATGATCCCGGTGTGGCGGCTAAATTTACGGGACTTACCCCGAATACCCAGTATTCTTTCAAAGCAAAAGCAAGGGACATTAACGGAACCGAAACATCAGAATCAGCCACGGTTTCAACCTATACCTTGGCCTATGCCGCCGGTCCGGCGGCATTCCCGGCCGTTTATTCCTCCAGTATAACGGTTGCCTGGTCTTCCGGCACGGTTTCCGGCGGGTATAACGGGCCCGGAGCCGCTTACTTTGTTCAGGCGTCCAATCTTCCTAATTTTAACATCATAGCCGGTTCCTCGCAGACCTTGAATCTTTTTGCGACAGTTGAGGGTTTGACCCCTCCTACCACATTCTATTTCCGCGTTAAGGCCGCTAACAGTCTTAATATTTGGGGCGATTATGTCGTTATCGGCTCTACAGTTAATGGCGTATCAAGCCCTGTTAACCCTGTCGTTTCAGGGGTGTATTTATCAAGCATTGCGGTAAGCTACGCCCCGGTGGCTGGAACGAACGGATATGTTGTTGATGCTTCCACATTATCGGATTTCAGCGGGATGATATATTCTTCCTCTACCAGCGATAATCTTCTGTCCGTTCTGTATCCGCAGAATCTGATCCCTAATACTACCTTCTATCTGCGGGCGGGTTCTATACTGGGTCAAACCACGGCTTATGCAAATACTGTTCCTTTTTCAACAAATACGCTGATAGCAATTCCGGCGGATATTGTTTTTGACGAAATAACCGCCGGCACAATAACGGCTTCGGCTTACTCGCCCATGCCAGGGTTCACTAATGTGGAGGTCGGTTTGTCGGGAGTGAATGTGTCCCGTGACGGGGCATATGCGGGGTGGAGAACCGGCAATGTCTGGACTACGAAGGCCGCGATGCCGGCCGCGCCGGTCTATACGGCCGTCGCAACAGTGGGCGGAAAGTTATATGTGGTGGGCGGATATGTCCCGGCTATAGTGAATACAAATTACGAATATGACCCCGCTGCAAATACCTGGGCTACAAAAGCGGCGATGCCAAGTGTTCGGCTGGGTGCCGGGGCCGCGGTAGCCGGCGGCAAGCTATATGTGGTGGCCGGGAGCAGTCTAACCTCGGGATATGGGTCCACAAATTTGGCCATAAACCAGGCGTATGATCCCGCGACTAATACCTGGGCTACAAAGGCGGCGTTGCCGACTGGGAGGTACTACCCAACTGCCGCAGCTGTAGGGGGTAAGATATACGTTATGGGGGGATTTGGATCTGGCGGGGCTAACCTGGACACAAACGAAGAATATGATCCCCTGGCGGACAGCTGGGAGACAAAGACAGTTATGCCCACCGCGAGGAACGCGTTATCTGCCGCGGTAGTCGGCGATAAGATATACGCTGTGGGTGGAACTAACGGGGCTTATGTTAACGTAAACGAAGAGTATGACCCGGCGTTGAATACCTGGTCGGCTAAGGCCGCTATGCCCACCGCGCGGGGCTATTTCGCTGCCGCAACCTTGGGTGGTAAGATATACGCGGTGGGTGGAAGCAGCGCAGCGGTATCTTATCTCAACAGAAACGAGGAGTATGATCCCGCAACTAATGCTTGGGTGACAAAGGCGGCGATGCCTACCGGACGATACGTGACCGGCGCGGCAGTCGGCGGGAAGTTATATGCGGTGGGTGGGTGGACCGGGACATATCAGAACAAAAATGAAGAATATGACCCCGGCGTGGCGGTTAAATTTGCCGGCCTTACCCCAAATACCCAGTACTTTTTCAAAGCCAAAGCCAGGAATATGAATGGAACCGAAACACTGGAATCCATCACGGTTTCAACCTATACCTTGGCCTATGCCGCCGGTCCGGTCTCATTCCCGGCCGTTTATTCCTCCAGTATAACGGTTGCCTGGTCTTCCGGCACGGTTTCCGTCGGCTATAACGGGCCCGGAGCCGGTTACCTTGTTCAGGCGTCCAATCTGGCTAATTTTAATACTATAGCAGGTTCCTCGCAGACTCTGAATCCCTTTGCGACGGTTGAAGGGCTGGCCCCTCCGACCACCTTCTACTTCCGGGTTAAGGCCGCGAACAACCTTGGTGTCTGGAGCTATTATGCCGTTCTAGGCTCTACGGCTAATGGCACATCGGTCCCTGTCAACCCGGTCGTTTCAGCGGTGTATTCCTCAAGCGTCTCCGTGAGCTACGGCCCGGTGGCTGGAACAAACGGGTATATTGTTCACGCTTCCACAGCGTCAAATTTCAGCGGGACGCTTTATTCCTCCTCAACCAGCGACAACCTCCTGTCCGTCCTATCTCCGCAGAACCTGATTCCCAACACGACTTTCTATCTGCGTGCGGGTTCTATACTTGGTCAAACCACGGCTTATGCCTATACAGTTCCTTTTTCAACGAATACGCTTCTGGGAACTCCTACTAATATTGTTTTTGACGAGATAACCGCCGGTACTATAACTGCTTCCGCTTATGCGGCCACTCCCGGATTCATCAGCCTGGAGCAGGGGTTGTCCGGAGTGAATGTGGCCAGGGATGGTGTGTACGCGGGGTGGAGAAACGGCAATAGCTGGACAACTAAAATGGTGATGACCACTGCTCGCAGCCGCTTGGCTGCCGCGGTAGTGGGGGGAAAGATATACGCGGTGGGTGGAACCGGCGCGCCAACTAACACAAACGAAGAGTATGACCCGGCGGCGAATACCTGGACGACAAAGGCGGTTATGCCTACTGGGCGATATGATTTGGTTGCCGTAGCGTTAAGCGGCAAGATATACGCGTTGGGTGGGTATAGCGATATGAACACAAACGAAGAGTACGATCCAACGGCGAATACCTGGGCGGCAAAGGCGCCGATGCCCACTGCTCGCTACAGCTTTGGCGCCGCAGCAGCGGGGGGCAAGATATACGCGGTGGGTGGAGTCGGGGGGACACAGCAGGAAAACGAGGAGTATGACCCCGCGTCGAATACTTGGTCAACAAAGGCGGTTATGCCCACTGCGAGGCGCTATTTGACTGCCGCAGCGCTAAACGGCAAGATTTATGCGGTGGGTGGGTATACCGGATTGATTCAGGACACAAACGAAGAGTACGATCCAACGGCGAATACCTGGGCGGCAAAAGCGGTTATGCCCACTGCGCGATATAATTTGGCTGCCGCAGTGGTTGGCGCTAAGCTATACGCGGTTGGCGGGGGTACCGCGACTGCGTCTTACTTTAATGCAAATGAAGAGTATGACCCCGCGTCAAATACTTGGGCCACAAAGGCGGTAATGCCCACGGCGCGGAAATATTTTGTCACCGTGGCAATGGGCGGTAAGCTATACGCGTTGGGGGGGACCAACGGGGGTGTCCTTGCCACAAACGAAGAGTATGACCCTGGCGTGGCCGCTAAATTTTCCGGACTTATTCCCAATACGCAGTATTCGTTTAAAGCCAAAGCCAGAGCCATGAACGGAATTGAAACATCGGAATCCATAACGGTTTCAACTTATACGCTGGCGGTTGCCAGTGTTTCCGTGTCCGGAACCACTTTCCTGCAAAATGACTGGAATCGTGTGCGTGTGCAATGGTCTTCCGGTACTAACGCCGGCGGTTTTAACGCGCCAGGAGCGCGCTATGATCTGCAGGCGTCCACGGGAGCGGATTTTATCCCGGTTTACGGCTCATCCAACACCGCGAGTTTATACGCGGATATCACTTTGCTGAATGAGATGACGACTTACTACTTCCGTGTGCGTGGCGTTAACTCTATTGGAGTGCCTGACGATTATAATATCCTGGGTTCCACGCAGACGCCGATAAGGTCGCCCGTGAATGTGCAGTGGGTTTATGTTTCCAGCACGCAGGCGCGCGTATCCTGGGAGCTGGAGGCTACGGCCGCTGAGTCTCCGCTTATTGTTATATCTACCGTGGCCGACTTCAGTGCAACCATTTCCTCGGTTACGGGTTCTCTCGGCCAGCAGGCCACTACCTACGCCTTGCTGGACAATACGTCTTACTATTTTAAAGTAAAAGTTTCCACTGATCCGGACCTGAATTATTGCCCGGTCATCTCCACGCACACTCCCGCGCCTATACCGTCGGGTATTGTTTTTGACGAGATAACCGCCGGCACAATAACGGCCTCGGCTTACGCGCCGACGCCCGGGTTCACCAGCCTGGAGGTCGGTTCGTCGGGAGTGAATGTGGCCCGCGACGGGGCGTACGCGGGGTGGAGAAGCGCCAATAGCTGGAGCACGAAGGCTGCGATGCCAACTGCGCGGTACGGTTTATCTGCCGCGGCGGTAGGCGGTAAGCTGTATGCGGTGGGTGGGAACAACGTATCAAATCTGAACACAAACGAAGAGTATGACCCGGCAGCGAATACCTGGTCTACAAAGGCAGCTATGCCTGCAGTGCGGCGCGAATTAGCTTCCGCAGTAGTCGGTGGCAAGCTATACGCGTTGGGCGGAACTAACGGGGCTGACTTGAACACAAACGAAGAGTATGATCCCACGGCAAATACCTGGTCGGCAAAGGCTGCGATGCCAACTGCGCGTTACGGTTTGTCTGCCGCAGCCTTGGGCGGGAAGTTATATGCGGTGGGTGGGTACAACGGATCAAATCTGAACACAAACGAAGAGTATGACCCGGCAGCGAATACCTGGTCTACAAAGGCTGCGATGCCAGCTGTGCGGTACAGTTTGTCTGCCGCAGCCCTGGGGGGTAAGTTGTACGCGCTGGGGGGGTATTCCGGAGGTGATAAGAATACAAACTACGAATATGACCCTGTGATGAATACCTGGGTGACAAAGGCGGTGATACCCACAGCGCAGGCCAATTTCGCTGCCGCAGTCTTGGGCGGTAAGCTATATGCGGTGGGCGGGTACAATGGGGGATACCGGAATACAAACTACGAATATGACCCGGCGAATAATACCTGGGTGACAAAAGTGGTGATGCCCACTGCGCGGCGCCATTTGGCCGCCGCATCAGTGGGAGGGAAGTTGTTCATATTGGGTGGGAGTAGCGGGGGTCTTCTTAACACAAATGAAGAATATGATCCCGGAGTGGCTGTTAAATTTACCGGACTTATTCCCAATACGCAGTATTCGTTTAAAGCCAAAGCCAGGGATATGAACGGAATTGAAACATCGGAATCAGTAACGGTCTCAACCTATACATTGGCGGCCGCCACGGTTTCCCTGTCCGGAGCCACCTTCCTGCAAAATGACTGGAACCGTGTGCGCGTGCAATGGTCGTCCGGGACTAACGCCGGCGGTTTTAACGCGTCCGGGGCGCGCTACGATCTGCAGGCATCCACGGGCGCGGATTTTATCCCGGTTTACGGTTCATCCAATACCGCGAATTTATCAGCGGATATCCCTTTGTTGAGCGCTCTGACGACTTACTATTTCCGGGTGCGTGGCGTTAACTCCATCGGTTCGCAGGGCGATTATGCTGTTCTGGGTTCCACAAAGACGCCGGTAAGGTCGCCCGTGAATGTGCAGTGGGTTTATGTTTCCAGCACGCAGGCTCGCGTATCCTGGGAGCTGGAGGCCCCCGCCGCGGAGTCTCCGTTTATTGCGATATCAACCGTGGCAAATTTCAGCGTGACCGTTTCTTCGGCTGCCGGTTCCCTGGGTCAGCAGACTACTGCCTATGCCTTGCTCGACAACACTTCTTATTATTTCAAAGTAAAGGTATCCACTGACCTTGACATTAATTATTGCCCGGTCATATCCACACACACACCTGCGCCAATACCGTCGGGTATTGTTTTTGACGAGATAACGCCCGGTACGATAACGGCTTCCGCATATGCGGCTACGCCCGGGTTCACTAATATGGAGGTCGGTTCGTCGGGCGTGAATGTGGCCCGTAATGGGGCTTACGCGGGATGGAGGAACGGAAATATCTGGACCGCGAAGGCTGCAATGCCTACTGTGCGGCAATATCCCGCTGCCGCGGCGATCGGCGGTAAGTTGTATGCGGTTGGCGGGTTGAATGGTGTTTACCTTAGCGCAAACGAAGAATATGATCCTGTAGCGAATGCCTGGTTGGTAAAGGCTGATATGCCCACTGCGCGGGCCTATTTCGCCGCCGCGCCGGCGGGAGGTAGGTTATATGCTCTTGGCGGAAATAACGGGGCTATTTTGAGCACAAACGAAGAGTATGACCCTGTGTCTAATGCCTGGGAAACAAAAGCTGATATGCCCACCGCGCGCAAAGATTTGGCCGCCGCGTCAGCGGAAGGGAGGTTGTATGCCGTTGGCGGGAATAACGGGTCTTATCTGAACATAAACGAAGAATATGACCCCGCAACTAATACCTGGGAGACAAAGGCCGCGATGTCAGTTCTGCGTAGTTCGTTGTCCGCCGCAACGATTGGCGGCAAGATGTACTTCGTGGGGGGGTATAACGGGGCTTACCAGAATAAAAATGAAGAATATGACCCTGTGTTGAATACGTGGACGACAAAGGCGGCCATGCCTGTGGCACGTTATAGTTTGGCTGCCGCGACAGTCGGCGGGAAACTATACGCGGTGGGCGGGTACACCGGTGCTTACCAGAACAAAAACCACGAGTATGACCCCGCGGCGAATACCTGGGCGGAAAAGGCGGCGATGCTCTCTGCTCGGCAAGGTTTGGCTGCCGCACCACTGGGTGGTAAGGTATACCTGGTGGGTGGAAATAGCGGCGGGAACCTGAACACAAACGAAGAATATGACCCGGGCGTGGCGGCTAAATTTACGGGACTTATCCCCAATACCCAGTATTCCTTTAAAGCCAAAGCCAGGGATATGAACGGAACCGAAACTTCGGAATCCATCACGGTTTCAACCTATACCTTGGCCTATGCCGCCGGTCCGGCGTCATACCCGGCCGTTTATTCCTCCAGCATAACGGTTACCTGGTCTTCCGGCACGGTTTCCGGCGGTTATAACGGGCCCGGGGCCGTTTACCTTGTTCAGGCGTCTAATCTGGCTAATTTTAATACGATAGCCGGTTCCTCGCAGACCCTGAATCCCTTTGCGACGGTTGAGGGCCTGACCCCTCCGACTACGTTCTACTTCCGTGTTAAGGCTTTAAACAGTATTAATACCTGGAGCGATTATTTCGTTCTTGGCTCGACAGCTAATGGCGTCTCGGTCCCGGCCAACCCGGTTGTCGTTGCGGTGTATCCTTCAAGTATCTCGGTAAGCTACGGCCCGGCGGCTGGAATAAACGGGTATGTGGTCGATGCCTCCACAGCGTCGGATTTCAGCGGGACGCTTTATTCCTCCTCAACCAGCGACACTCTTCTGTTCGTCCTGTCTCCGCAGAACCTTATCCCTAATACTACTTTCTATCTGCGGGCCGGTTCGCTGCTGGGGCAAAGCACGGCTTACACAAATACCGTCCCTTTTTCAACAAGTACGCTGATAGCGACTCCTACGGGTATTGTTTTTGATGAGATAACCGCCGGTACGATAACTGCCTCGGCTTACGCGGCCACCCCCGGGTTCTCTAATCTGGAGGTCGGGTTATCGGGAGTGAATGTATATGGGAACGGCTCGTATGCCGGGTGGAGAAACGGCAATATCTGGACAACTAAAACAGGCCTGCCCGCTACCCGTACCGACCCCGCCGCCGCTGCGGTCGGCGGGAGATTATTCGTGGTGGGCGGGTTTAGCGGGGTATTGCAGAATACAAACTACGAGTATGATTCCGTGGCGAATAGTTGGGCGACAAAGACAGCGATGCCCACCGCGCGGGCCTATTCTTGCGCCGTCGCGGCCGGCGGGAAGTTGTATATAGTGGGTGGTAGCAGCGTGGTCGGGTCGAATTACATTGCCACAAATGAAGAATATGACCCCGTGGCTAATAGCTGGCTGGCAAAGGCGGATATGCCCACTGCGAGGCGTTTTTTTGGCGCCGCCGGGGTTGGCGGGAAGGTGTATGTAGTGGGAGGGGATAACGGGATTAGTCTAAACGCAAACGAAGAGTATGACCCCGCGACTAATACCTGGGCGACAAAGGCGGCGATG
>Ga0208953_1000719_pt1 | contig 25482 bp, 16 predicted proteins | sample RifOxyB2_FD_184033 | JGI IMG/M metagenome (GOLD analysis project Ga0208953, IMG submission 184033) | Groundwater microbial communities from Rifle, Colorado - Rifle Oxygen_injection B2 (SPAdes) | ecosystem: Environmental > Aquatic > Deep subsurface > Groundwater | place: USA: Rifle, Colorado...
AGATACAATTCAAGCCCGAATTCGGCAAAGGGCTTGAGGGGGTGCTGAAGGCCAGGAACCCGTCTTTCTTCGGCATACTTAACGGTATAGACGAGGAGATCTGGGATCCGGCCACCGATACTTTTATCGAAAGGGGCTATGACCTTAAAAGTTTCCTGAAAGGCAAGGCCGTCTGCAAAAAAGCGCTCCAGCACGCTCTCGGCCTGGAGGAATCCAAGGATCTGCCCCTGGCCGGCGTGGTCTCGCGCCTTGATTACCAGAAGGGGCTGGATCTTCTGGCCGGCATCATAGGCGGGCTCGCCGATAAAATGCAGTTCGTCATTCTGGGCGTGGGGGATCCCGCCCTTACCGAGGCTTTCGCGAATATCGCCAAGGCGCGCCCCAAGCAGATCTTTTTTAAAGCAGGCTTTGACGAGGCCTTCGCCCACAGGATCTACGCGGGTTCGGATATCTTTCTCATGCCGTCGCGTTTCGAGCCGTGCGGCCTTCCGCAGATGATCGCCATGCGCTACGGGTCTCTGCCGGTGGTCACGCGCACCGGAGGTTTGAAAGACACGGTCACATATACCAGCGAGCCCAGGGAATCCAATGGATTCGCTATAGACGCCGCCGACGCGGAACAGCTTAGATCCCTGCTGGGACACATCGTTTCGCTGTTCGCCTGGAAGGAGAACTGGAATCTTATGGCGGCCAACGCAATGAAGGGCGACTATTCCTGGACCAAGTCCTCCCAGGAGTATTTAAGGCTTTTTAACATAGCGTACCAGAAGAAGCAGTCGTGAACGGCCGTATAACTTGCGGAAGATAAAAACGTGATTCTAAATAGGCGGCTGATAAGCCGTCCCGGAGGTTTGTATGAAAGTGGTATTCTATACGAACGAGTATCCGCCCAACACCTATGGCGGCGCCGGAGTCGCGGTGGAATATCTCACGCGCGAACTCGCCAGGCTTATGGACGTGGAAGTGCGCTGCTTCGGGAACCAGCGTTCGAAAAAATCCCGTCTCCAGGTCACCGGCTACCGGCCATGGACCGCGCTCGCCCCGGGCGCGCATAAAGGTTTCGACAAGGCCCTTGAGGCGCTCAGCGTCAATCTCCAGTTCTGCAAGAATAATACGGCTGATATCGTCCATTGCCACACCTGGTACACGAATCTGGGCGGGTTTTTCGCGAAGCTCCTGCATAATATCCCTTTAGTCCTGACGACCCATTCGCTGGAACCCCTGCGGCCCTGGAAGCGCGAGCAGCTGGGCCGCGCCTACGATCTCAGCAGCTGGGTGGAAGGTAACGCGATAAAGGCCGCCGACGCCGTCATCGCGGTTTCGCAGGGTATGAAGAAAGACATCCTTTCCTGCTACGATATCCCGGCGGCCAGGGTTCACGTGATCCATAACGGCATCGATCTGGCCGAGTATCGGCGCGCCGACGGCATCAAGGCCCTTCGCCGCTGGGGAGTAGATCCTGATAAGCCCTATGTGCTTTTCGTGGGACGCATAACCAGGCAGAAGGGGATCATTCACCTGGTCAACGCCATCCCCCATATCGACCCGGAGGCGCAGATCGTGCTTTGCGCGGGCGCCCCGGACACCGAAGAGATAGCGGCGGAGATGCGGGCCGGCGTAGCCAGGATCCGGAAGAAGCGTAAGAACGTGATCTGGATACAGAAAATGCTCGCGAAGAACGAGATCATAGAACTTTACAGCCATGCCGCGGTCTTCTGCTGCCCCTCAATCTACGAACCTTTCGGAATAATCAATGTCGAAGCCATGGCCTGCGGCGCGCCGGTGGTGGCCGCGGCCGTGGGCGGGATACTTGAAGTGGTCGTGCCGGAGCGGACAGGCCTGCTGGTGCCGTTCCAGACGCGCCGGGGCGGAGATTCTGAGCCCGGCCGTCCGGATAAATTCTCCCGGGACCTGGCCGCGGCGCTAAACAGGGTGCTGCGCAATCCCTCCCTGCGAAAGCGGTTCGCGGCCGAGGGCCGGCGCCGGGTGGAAACGCAATTCAGCTGGGCCGGCGTCGCCAAAAAGACGCATGATCTTTATCGGAGCCTGGTCAGCTAGACAGCTAGATGGCTGGACGGCAAAACGGCTTTCGGAATAATTGTTTCCGTAAGTTTCCGGCCGCCTAGCTGTCCAGCGGTCTAGCCATCAAGCTGTCCAGCTTCTTAATATGGAGGAACCGTGAAAAAGAAAATAAATTTAAGCGCACAAGAAACGGCCGCGGCGCCGGAACGGGCCGCGGCGGAAAGTCCCGCGCGCGTTGTGATAGAGAACGTACGCCCCGAGATAGACGGCGGCCGGTTCCCAGTCAAGCGCGTGGTGGGGGAGAAAGTGGCCGTTGAGGCGGATATTTTCGCGGACGGGCACGACGAGATGGTATGCGAACTCCTCTATCGCAAAGAGGAGGAAACGGTCTGGACGGAGGTTCCGATGCTGCCTTTGGGCAACGACCGCTGGCGGGCCGAATTCACCGTCGCGGAACTGGGGCAGTACCGCTATACCGTGCGGGGCCGGATAGACTATTTCTCGACATGGCTGCGGGACTTGAAAAGACGGCTGGAGGCCGGACAGGAAGTGCGGCCGGAACTTCCGGCCGGCGCCCAACTGGCGGCCGCGGCCGCGTCCAGGGCCGCCGGCGTAAAGACCGACGCCCGCAAGCTCGCGGCGCTGGCGCGCGACCTCGAAGGTGCGGGTGACCCCCGCGAAAAGGCCGCCCGGCTGGCGGCGCCGGAACTGACGGCCCTGGTTTCCCAGTGGGGAGACGAGAAAGATTTTATCCGGTACGGCAGGGAACTGCAGGTCTGGGTGGACCGCGTTAAGGCCCGCTTCGGCGCGTGGTATGAAGCTTTTCCACGGTCAACCTCGTCTAAGCCGGGGCGGCACGGCACGTTCGACGACCTTATCGCGCGGCTGCCGTACATCGCCGGGATGGGTTTCGATGTGCTTTATCTTCCGCCCATTCATCCCGTGGGCAGGACTCATCGCAAAGGCACGAATAATTCCCTTAAGGCGGGGCCGAAGGATCCCGGCAGCCCCTGGGCCATAGGCGACAAGACCGGCGGCCATAAGGCCATACACCCGGAACTTGGGACAATCGAGGATTTTAAGCGGCTGGTCAAAGCGGCAAAAGGGCACGGCCTTGAGCTGGCGCTGGATATCGCGCTTCAGTGCTCGCCCGACCATCCCTATTTGCGCGAGCACCCGGAATGGTTCGTGCACCGGCCGGACGGGAGCCTGCGCTACGCCGAGAACCCGCCGAAGAAATACGAGGATATCTATCCTCTGGATTTCACCTGCCGGGACTGGAAGCCTTTGTGGGACGAGGTCAAAAGTATCTTCGAGTTCTGGATGGACCAGGGAGTGCGCGTTTTTCGTGTGGACAATCCTCACACCAAACCGTTTGCGCTCTGGGAGTGGCTCATCCGGGAACTGCGCAAAGAGAACCCCGACCTGATCTTCCTCGCCGAAGCTTTCACCCGGCCGAAAGTCATGTGCCGCCTGGCCAAGGCGGGTTTCAACCAGTCCTATAATTATTTCCCCTGGCGCAATTCCAAGTGGGAGCTGGAGAGCTACTTCACCGAGCTGACCCGCACCGAGGTGAAGGAGATCCTCAGGCCCAACTTATGGCCCAATACGCCGGATATACTTACGGAGTATCTGCAGTTCGGCGGGCGTCCCGCGTTCATGATACGACAAGTCCTGGCGGCGACGCTGGGCGCCAGTTACGGGATCTATGGGCCGGCGTTCGAACTCTGCGAGGCCGCGCCCCGGACCCCCGGCCATGAGGAATATCTGAACTCGGAGAAGTATGAGATCAAACATTGGGATCTGGACCGCAAGGACAGTATTAGCGACCTCATCACGCGCGTCAACCGCATCCGCCGCTCTAATCCCGCGCTGCAGAACGATTCAAGCCTGCGCTTCTTCGGCGTGGACAATGAACAGCTGTTGGCCTACGGGAAACAGTCCGGCGACGACTTAATCCTGATGATCGTGAATCTGGACCCGAACCACAAACAGTCCGGCTGGCTGGAGCTTCCGCTGCGCGAATTCGGTTTGCCGGCGGATAAGCCTTATCAGATGCACGACTTGCTCGCGGACCGGCACTTTATCTGGCGGGGCGCGCGGAATTATGTGGAATTGGACCCCCGCATTCTGCCGGCTCACATCTTCCGTCTGCGGCGCTATGTCAGAACCGAACGCGACTTCGATTACTTTCTATAGCCGGCGCCCGGAAATCGCTTCTTCTTATTTTCCGAATTACTGAACCGCGTGCGGGTAATCTTCACGTCGGAGATCTGGTTTTGCGTTCCAGGCCCCCGGCAGGCCCTGCGCCAATTTCTAATAGGCCAGGCTTTCTTGGGCAGGTCCGTCCCCAAAGTCCTACCTGGGTGTGGGTCCTAAAACTTCCGTTTTTTGGGTCCTACGCCTTTGTCTAAATACCCTTTTAAAAGCCAGACTATCTCCATGACAAACAAGAACCTCAGGTTCCTTTCAGCAGCCCTCGCGTTGATAATCCTTGGCGCCACCGCAATCAAAGCCCAGGATCTCAACCTTAACGGTATCAGCGCCGCCGACATAAAAACTATGGAGGCCGATAAAGGCATCCTGGACTTTTTTATAAAGCCGGATAAACCCGAAGCCCCCCAAGGCCGGAAAGAATGGACCATCATGGTCTTCATGAACGCCAAAAATAATCTCAGTGAAAGCCAACTGTTGGGCCTTATGGGCAAATTTGCCCAGAAAGATATAGACGAGATGAAGAAAGTGGGCACCACCGGCAAGGTAAACGTGGTGGTGGAGTATGGCGCCAAGGGTAAGGGCTCCCGTCGTATGCTGATAGGCAAAAAGAGCGGCTTCTTATCTTCGGGAGAAAAAGTTTACGGCGAATATCCTAACGCCGATATGGGCGACTATAAGCGCGTGGTTGAATTCGTGCAGTGGTCCAAGAAAACATTTCCCGCCAGGAAATATATGCTGGTTCTTTGGAACCACGGCCTTGGCTGGATAGATCCCAAAATGCAGAAAAATAGCGCCGACAAGGGGATACTCTTCGACGACGAAACCAAGAACTACGTGCGCACCCGCCAGATGGGTGAGATGATGCGCCAGGCCGGCTACGTGGACGTGCTGATGCAGAACGCCTGTCTGCAGCAGATGGCGGAAGTGCTCTATGAGATGAAGGATTATGCCGGCTTGTTCGTGGGTTCGGAGGAAACCATGCTGGCCCAGGGTTTCGATTATGAGAAGTTGCTGAACTTCGTAAACGGCAACACCGCCTTCACCGATGAGCAGTTCAGCGATTTCCTGATGAACTGGCTCCGTGAATTCTATGCCGGCGGAATGAATATCGGTCCTATCTCGATGCCTCTGGATTCCATCGGCGCCACTCTTTCCACGGTGCGCCCCGCCGCTCTTAATGAGCTGCCGGCATATCTGAACGCCTTCGCCGGCGCCGCTATGCGCAACAATGAGACTGAAGCCGTAAAAGCCGCGGTCGCAAACGCGATCCGTTTCACCAGTCTGGACCCCAAAGACACGAAGAAGACTATAGCTCCCTACGCGGATCTCTACGACTTCGCAGGGATACTGGGACGAGGCTCCGTCTCCCAGGAAACCCGCCAGGCCGCCGAGAATCTGATGGGCTTCATAAAGAACCGACTGGTGCTGCGCTCCATAGGCCTGAACAAGGACGCTGAGAACGGCTACAACTACGGCAATGTGGGCGGCATAGCCATCAACACCACGATGAAGGTTAAGACCGTGCCTCCGCAGCTGGAAGCCATTTTTGAGACCAAGTACGGCGACCTCTCCCTCTCAAAGGCCTCTCAGTGGGACGAGTTCGTGGCCTGGACGGACGGCGTGTGGCGCAAATAGGCCGCTGAAAGATCTCAAACGGCGGGCCGGGGAAAATATCCCCGGCCTGTTTTATTTGCGCGTCAAATAAAAACCCCGGCGTCAGTAATAAAGCGCCGGGGTTTGTGGGAAGACTGGTGTTTTATTTTGTTGCGGATGCTTCGTGTTTTTTGTTTTTATTGCGTGGTTTAGGATGGTCTTTCTTGAACTTCATTATTTCCGCTTTGCTCGCGTTCCGCAGCGTTTTCATGGCGGTTCTCTGTTCGGCTTTTTTCATTTCCACGGCTTTTTTAATTTCTTTCGCGGGTTTTCCCTTCAGGCTGTCTTTCAGCGCCCTTATTTCGTCTATTTGTTTTTTCTTAAGTTCGGCCGCCGTATCTACCTGGTTTTTTCTGAGTTCTTCTATGGTCACCGTCTTTTCCGGAGCGGTCTGGACGGCTGCCGGCGCTTGGACGGCCTGGACCGTCGCGGCGATCTCCTGGGTTGCCTGGGCCGGCGCGGCGCTCTCTTGGGCATTCGCAAAAATGCCAAGGCAGGCGACTAACGCTATCGCTGACAATGTTTTCATGAGTACCTCCCGACAATATTCCGCTAATCCAATGCTAGCATAAGTAAGGCCCGTAAATAAATAACGAGGAATTGCCCGGATATTTTTGCAAATACGGACACTTGCTTCTTTCAATTCAATTGAAGAGGTAGTTAACGCACTGGGAAGCGCCGTCGGTTGCTTATTCGGATGTCTTAAGCCGGGTGCTGTCCGCCTTTCATGTATTTTTTCTTAAACCATTCCTGCAGGTCGTCGAACAGTGTGTAGGTGACGGGCGTCATTAAAAGCGTGATAAGGAGCGACAGCGACTGGCCGCCGATGATGACCCATGCCATGGCGCTTCGTGAACCGGCGCCGGCGCCGGTGCCCAGGGCTGTCGGGATCATGCAGGCTACCAGAGTCAGCGTCGTCATAAGGATGGGCCTTAAGCGCGTCTTGTTGGCTTCTATGGATGCGGCGTGGCGGCTCAGGCCCTTGGCCCGCAGGGTGTTGGTATAGTCCACCTGCAGGATGGCGTTCTTTTTTACTATTCCGAACAGCATGAATACGCCCATGATGCTGAACAGGGTCAGATTCTGGCCGGTGAGGAACAGTGTGATCACCGCGAACGGGATGGTCAGGGGCAGGGCGATTATGATGGAAAGCGGATAGACGAAGCTTTCGAACTGGCTGGCCAGCACGATGTAGATGAAGATGAACGCCATCAGGAAGGCCTTAAGGAAGCCCATCAGCATGTTGCCAAGCTCCTTGGACCTGCCGGTCGCTCCGGCGAAATATTCGGCCGGGGCGTTCTGCTTTTTAAAAGCCTCGTCGGCTTTTTTTATCATGTCTCCCAGAGGCATGCCGGTGGAGTTGGCCTGCACGGTTATCTTGCGCTGCCGGTTATACCGTTCTATCTGCGTCGGGCCCAAACCTTCCGTCAGATGAGCCACGCTGTCCAGGCGCACTACTCGTCCGCCGTTGGCTGGCACCATCATCGCCTCTATTACCTCTTTCTTATCCCGGAAGATCCTGTCCGCGCGCACGCGCACCTGGTAAAGATCGTCGGCGTCCTTAAATTTGGTGATATCCTCTTCTCCGCCCACCATGGTGCGCAGGGAAGTGGCTATGTCTTCTATCTTGACGCCCAGGTCGTGGGCGCGGTCGCGGTCTATTTCCACTCGGTATTCCGGTTTGGCGTAGGAAAAACTCAGGTCCACGTCGGCCAGGCCTTTTTGCGTCTTTAGGTGATCCGCGACGGCCTGCGAATATTTCTGCAGTTTGTCCAGTTCCGGCCCGGTGATGACGTATTCCAGATCATAGCCGCCGCCGATGCCGCCGGTCGCCGCTACCGAGGTGCGCAGGCCGGTATATTTGGCTATCATGGCCCGCGATGAAGCTATGATGGTTTTCATCCCGGGCCGCTTTGAGCTATCCACAAGTTCCACTAAAATATACCCTTCGTTGACCGAAGGCGCGCCGGAATGGCTGCCGGTGCCGGTGCCGATGGACGACAGGGTGGTGGTAACATAGGGGATGGCCTTGGTCTCCGCCTCGATCTGGGCGAAGAGCTGTTTCATGACCTCAAGATTGGTCCCTTCGGGCGCTTTTACGTTTATCTGGTACTGGCCGGTATCGTCCTGGGGCAGAAAATCCTTGCCGATAAAGAAGAACAGGGGGAACATCGAGAACATTATCGCGATGGAGGCGATTACCATTATCTTCCTGTGCGATAGCGCCCATTCAAGCAGTACCAGATAGCGTTTGGCCAGATATTCGTTTATATTATCCGTCATTTTCTGGAATTTGCTTTTTTCGCTGTTCTTCACCCTGAGGAAGATAGCGCAGAGCATCGGGGTGAGGGTCAGCGCCACAAAGGTGCTGATGCCCACCGCAAAAGCGATGGTCAGGCCGTAGCTCTTTATGAAACGGCCGATTATGCCTGACATATACGCCAGAGGCAGAAAAATGACCATAAGGGACAGGGACATGGCGATGACGGCGAAACCTATTTCATTCGCGCCGTCCAGCGCGGCTTTTATCGGGGAGATCTTGTGCTCCTCCATATGGCGATAGATGTTTTCAAGCATGACTATGGCGTCGTCTATGACTATGCCTACCGCTATGGTCAGGCCCAGAAGCGTCATGTTGTTCAGCGTGAAACCCGCGTAGTCCATAAACAGGAACGTCGCGATGAGGGAGGCCGGGATGGCCAGCACCGAGATGATGGTGGAGCGGAAGTCGCCTATAAACAACAGCACCATCAGGCCGGCGAACAGAGCGCCGAGGATCAGGTGCTCTTTCACCGTGTCCACCGAACTCTGGATGAACTCGGATTGGTCGCCCACTATTCTGGTCCGGATGCCGGGCGGTATCAGGGACTGGATGCTGGTTACGCGCTCGCGTATCTTTTTTACCACTTCCACGGTGTTGGTTCCGGATTGTTTCTTAACAACCAGGGTGACGGAGGGAGTGCCGTTCAGAAAGGAGGCCGTGGTCATGTATTGGCCCGTGTCTTCCACCCTGGCGATATCCGAGATCCTCACCGGGATGCCGTTCGCGCTGGTTATAACGATGGAGTTGAAGTCCTTCACGTCCTTGATGCGGCCCAGGGTGCGCAGGACGAAATCTTTCCTGGTCTGCTCAACTTTGCCGCCCGGGATCTCTATGTTCTGTTGTACGATGGCGTCCTTGACCTGTTTGGTGGAAATGCCCAGCGAGGCCATCTTCAGCGGGTTCAGGACTATGTGGATCTCGCGCTCGCGGCCGCCCACCACGTCCACCGAGCCCACTCCGTTGACCGTTTCTATGTTCTCTTTGATCTTTTTCTTGGCGAACCGGGTAAGCTCGATAAGGTCTTTGTCTCCGGAAACCACCACGTTCACCACGGGAATGGCTCCCACGTCGAATTTGCCTACGACAGGGGGGTCGGTGCCTTGCGGCAGCTTGGCCTGCACCGCGCTGACTTTGTCCCGCACATCCTGGGCGGCTATGTCGCCGTCCTTTTCCAGCACAAACTTGACCAGGACCACGGAAAGGCCCTCATAACTGGTGGAGGTCAGGTCCTCTATGCCGGAAATAGTGTTGACGGCTTCTTCGATCGGTTTGGTGACCGACGATTCCATCTCTTCCGGACCCGCGCCGCGAAGCGTGGTCTGCACCACCACGAACGGGAATTCCACGTTCGGGAACAGGTCCACTCCCAGGCGGAAGTAAGAAAATGTGCCCATTACCACCAGGGCCAGTATCATCATGGTGGTGAGGATAGGTTTGTGAACGGAAATTTCGGTGATTTTCATAAGTGCTCCTGGAGAAGCCGGACAGCCGGGCGGCTGGGCCGCTAGACGGCCGGACTGAGGTACTGCAACTGAAAATGTTTTTGTTTCCGCCTTCGCTAAGCTGTCTAGCCGCCCAGCCGCCTAGCCGAATTCCCCTTTGGGGAATCAGCAGTCTGCTGAAAAACCCCCTTTCGGGGTCTTTTGGCCGATTTTCGCCTATGCCTTTGCGCTGCTCAACTCACAGTCCCTAGTCGAGAATGCTCGTCTCGCATCGCTTCGGCTCGGCTTCAAAATCCGCTCAAAATACCTCCGAGTAGGGTTTTTCAGCAGACTGTTAGTTCATTCCTGTATCTTTATCTTGCTCCCGTCCTTCAGGCCGTAAAGGCCGAAAGTTACCAGGGCTTCGCCGTTCTTAAGGCCGCTGGTGATCTCGACGAAATCCTCGTTGCGGATGCCTGTTTTAACATCCCTTTTGGAGGCCGCGTCGTTCATGGGCACGAAGACATAAGGGGCGTCTTTTTCGTCCGTCAGAACGGCGCCCGCGGGCACAGACACCGCTCCGCTCTTGGCGCCGACCACCAGCCGCAGCTCAGCGAACATGCCGGATTTGAGCGGGCCGTTCAAATTATCGGCCAGTATCTCTATTGCCGAACTCCTGGACTTGGTATCCACCACCGGGCTGACCCTGTAAACCTTGCCGCGGAAAAGCTTTCCGGGGAAAGCGTCCACCTTGATATAGGCGATCTGGTTTATGAAAACTTTCCCCACGTAACGTTCCGGCACATCCGCCACCACGCGAACCAGGTCCTGGTTGACTACCAGCGCTATGGGGGTCTGGGGTGTCACATTGGCGCCGGTGTCCTGGTACATGCGGCCGATCACGCCGTTAAGAGTTGAGGGAACCGGGGCCGGCTCATAGACCGCACCGACCTCATCCCGTTCGATAAAGGCCACGCTTTGGTCTTTCTTTACCCGTTCGCCTTCGGTTACCAGGTTCTTGAGCAGTTTACCGGATACCCTGGGGTAAAGGACGGCTTCGTCCAGGGCCTTCACGGAGCCCACAAGTATAAGGTAATCCTCTATGTTCCTGAATTGCGCTTTTTCAACCGTTACCAGGAAACGGTCTTTTTCAAGATTGTTGAAGGCTTCCAGTTCTTTGTTCTTGCAGCCGGCGGCCGCAGCGGCCATCGCCAGCAAAATCAGTATTTTTATGTTCATGTTTTTCATAGGTTGTCTGCCTTTTCTTTCCGGTCAGGTGTCCGCCGAATTTTTTCTGATCACTCTCCGATGGTCCAGTTGAGTTCGGTGTCGGCCGAGCAGGTGTCGTGCAGAGCCTGGATGTACAGGGTCTGAGATCTGTTGAGCGCGAGCGTTGTGTCGTTTAGCTCCAGCTGGCTGGCCAGGCCGTTTTTGAACCGGATCTCGGTGGCTGCCAGAGCTTTGCGGGCCGTTTCCACGGCTGTCGTCTGGGAGCGGAGCCTTTCGGAGGCTTCATTTATGCCCAACCAGGCTTTTTTTACCTCTATCTTTATCCTCCGTTCCAACGCCGAGAGGTTTGTTCCGGCTATATCGGCTTGCAGGCGGGCCTGCTTCACGCGCGAGGAAACGGAACCGCCCGAAAAGAGCGGCAGGGAAAGTCTTAGTCCGGCGATTGTGCTCCACGTCCGTTCCCTGTGATCGGGTATCCCGGCGTCGTTAAGTCCAAGATACTGCCTTGAGGCGAAGGCGCTTAAATAAGGATAGTGCCCGGCTTTTTCTATGGTTATCATTTCCCGGTACAGGTCTCTTTGGAATTTCTGATTCCTGTATTCGGGCCGGTTGAATAGCGCGGCCTTGTAAAGCTCGTTTATGGCGCCCGGGCCTTTCTTAGAGCAGTTGAGTGAGTCCGTAAGCGTTACTTCGGTTTCGGGGTCCAGTCCCAGGAGGTTTTTGAGCTCAATGAGGCCCTCTTCATAGAGATTTCGGGCCTGGGTGAGCGCCGGTTCGGTGTTTGAAACTTCCACTTTCTGCCTCAGTACGGCGAGATCGCTGGCTATGCCCTGTTTGTATTGGGTCTCTATAGTGTCAAGATGCTGGGCCGCAAGGTTAAGAGATTCGCCCTGTATCCCGGCCAGCGAACTTGAGAGAAGTACGGCGTAATACATTTGCTTGACCGACTTTGAGATCATATTCCGGGCGGTCTTGAGCTGTTCGTCGCTGGCATCGGAATACATATGGGCCATCTTGATGGCGGTGTAAACTTTTCCGCCGGCCCAGACGATCTGGTTGAGGTCCAGCGAGCCGGTATATATATTATCGGTCTTGGGCCCGGCGATCGCCAAGGCGGGTTTAGTCAGGTAACGGGTATATTGGCCGCCGGCGCTCAACTGGGGAAAAACGGTGCCCCAGTATTCCCTGACCCTTTCCTTATATATACTCCGGCTTTCCTCCGCGGTGACCACCGTCGCGTTGTTCTTCAGGGCGGTTGCCACGGCATCCGGGACGCTCAGGTCTATGGCGGCGGCGCCGGAAACCATGGCGGACGCAAGCAGGATGGCGGCGGCCCAGGCCTTGAGGTTTTTGGCTCCCGCGCAGATCGTCCGCGCCAGGCGGGCCGGCAGGCCTTTGTCTATGCTTTTCGCCCCATGTTCCCTGGCTTCCACCATAAAATAGGCTATAACGGCGCTTACCAGGTGCAGTATATTGGTTATACCTGTGGGAGAGATGCCTTCCTTGTCCGCCACGGTTTCCAGCATTTCACGGAGCGCTTTTCTGTTGCGCAGTTTAAGCTCCCTGGCCAGGGAACTGAGCACCCCGGAGGAGGGGGAGGCCATTATTTTCAGGGCGCACTTCGGCATATTCGGATAACGCCCCATGAATTCCAGATGGTTCGAAAATATCCGCGCCAGCTTTTGTTCAAGCGTGAGTTTCGGGTCGCGTATCTCAAAATGAAGCTCCTGAAAGTGCTTGGTGCCTTCCATAAAAGCGGCTTTGATAAGTTCGTCCTTGTTCTTAAAATAGTAATACAGGACCGGTTTTGTTATTTTTAGGCGCAGGGAGATCTCCCGCATCGAAACCCCGTCGGGTCCCCGTTCGGCCATCATGGCGGCGACCGTCTCAAGTATGCGTTTGCGCGTCTTGCCGCCCTTGGCGGTCCTCTCGTTGGTTTTTGTTTTCATAAAACTTACCTACCGGTAAATAAATTATATCAGGTTCCGGGTTTTTGTGTCAAGGCTTTTCTCAAGGCCCCCGGGAGGGGAGGTGTCCGCCGAATAAAAAAGGCCCTTGCGGATCGCAAAGGGGTGATGTATACTCTAAATACATAAGGAAGGATTTTATGCTGAAATTTTTATTCATAAGCGTGTTGGCCTTGTCCGCATCTAACGTTTCAACCGCGGCGGCGCCCTGTAACTCATCCGATTTCGCCTGTATGCACAATATTATGAATAATAAGCAGAGGGGAGATATTATCACGCTTAATCGCCCCAACATAAATGACGGCGACTTCTACGTTGTAATTTCAACTACGACAGAAGAGCCGGCGGGGAAGCTTATTTTTTCCGACAGCCCGGAGCAAGTAAGTGAATCCGGCATTCTTTACCGCGAGAATGATATTCCGAAAGGAAAGCCTGTAAGGGTTTTCGTTTATCATGCGAATAGGAATGATGGGCAAGTGTCGCGCAAGTTCCTTGTTGTCCTGGAAAATACCGCTGATGTGCGAGCCACGGTAAAGGTAACCGCAAAAGCGATAGAAATGGGATCTGCGCGCAATTGTGTGGCTGTCGGTAAAGCGGCAGTTTATGCGTGGTTGGAATCATGGTCTAAATCGCATACACCCGTTAATACGCTGTATCTTGATCGGCGGGAATTTGCTTTATTGGATCCGGGCCTTAATAAGCCGGTGCCGCCGGGAAGTATGCTTAACGCGATAATAGATTTTAACGCTACAGAGAAACTTCGCTTAAGCATTATTTCCGTGGTTTCTTCCGCAGTTCCTTCTGCCCCCACCGTTAAATCACAATTACTCAAGTCGTTGCTGTTCCCACTGGGGCCTAAATCATTAAAGGTCGTAGCGCCTGTTCGGGAGCATGAACGCGGAACGTTCGCTGTTGTTGATAGAATGCTTACAGGCAAGTTGATTTGGCAGAAAAATAAAAATGGGGAGTTTTTGGCTTCCCATATTGAACTTGCCGGAACGGGGCAGAACTTGGAAAAAGGAATTGACTCCACTTGTCAGCGGCCGGATATTATTACGAAAGAACATATTGGTTTAAAGGGGGGGGTTTTAAAGGGGGGGGTTGATCTTTCTTGTAAAGAACGCAATGGCGGTTTAAAGTGGAAAATTGGCTCCAATGGGCAACGGCAGGGTATTCATTTGAAGGGCAGTTATGGCGTGGCATATCATGTGAGAATTATTATTCCTGAACAGGAAAATGCTCCCCGGTTTTTTTGCGCCGTGTTGAGGGCCGGAGGCGGAGCATATGGCGGAGCGGGACTGGCTTCTCCGGCGGGCGATGACGAAAAAAAAATTAAGGTCTCTTATCTGCCCTCATTGCTTATAAATGCTGTTAAAAGCAAGTCTGATGGAATATTTATCGGCAAATGGACTTTTGATCGTTTGCCGTACTCTTCAGATCCTAAAGATCCTAAAAATTCCAAAGTGATAACTTTTGACTGGATGCCGCCCGGCGGCTCCAATCTGCCGGTAAATCTTATATTTGCCCCGTTGCCGAGTATAGATAAAATCAGATAAAACTATTTCCCGCTATGCGTTGGTATTGCCGCCCTGGGGGGCGTTGGTCGTGCGGCATGACGCTGCCCGGATATAAAATGGGTATGGTTTTATGTGTTCCCGTTCGGGGGAGGGCCCCGGTTTTATATCCTTCTGGCCTCAAAAAATTGTGGGTGTCCGGTAATATTTTAGCTGATTCAAAACGGTACATTCGGACCACTCCAAGGGCCCTTGACAATAGGGGGGTGGTGCTGTAAAGTATATGTCAGAGTAGAATTTTACCTTTAGGGCTTTAGCTATTTATGTGTTTTTGGCTTTATACACTTGGTGCGGTGTTAGGGATAATTTAAAATTGCCGTAATAATCTCACCGCTGGTTTTTATGAAAAATTCGAAATTCACATTTTTTGATATCGAGAAAATTTCCGGCTCACTGCTTTTGCGGCGATTTGCAATTGGTGTGGGAGTTTTGTTCAGCGCGGTTCCCATCTACAGCGCGTCGTCAACCGCTGGAACATACTCAGCCTACTTCCTAGTGGAACCTGTAAGGCAAGACCAGCTTACTGGGCGCGTCCAATGGGGAGCAGCGGATGAATATGACAAGTCCGGCGGACTGCTGAAGGTTAAGAAGTCTCCGGCTACTAAGAACGACGCTCCTCTTATCATAAAAACGGTAAGGCAACTGGCCACTAATATGTGGCTTCTTAGAGCCAGTAAGAACTGGCTGCTTGTGACATATGGGACAGACTTCAGTAAAAAAAATTGCGTAAATTTTTGGGCTTGGTATTTGGGGAATACGAACGGAGTGTATATCCCGCCGAGCAAATTGGACAAGTACGCGCAGCCTGTTCTGGATAACTGCGCCACGCCAAGGCTTAAGGGAATGCTGGAGTTGTGGCCGACGGTTAAGCCAAAGGCCTCACGCCGCAAATGGGATATGCGGCCGCTATTGGCCCAAAAACCTGCAAAGACAACTAGAGTTTCGAATCCTTCTAATCCGTGTGCTAACGCACACGACACAGGCAATTGGAACCAGCAGGCGACTTGCGTTGCGGATTCGCACATATATGGTGTTGCGACAAAAGCCCCCTATATTCCTCCCCCTCAACCCGCAATATGTGAGACAATGCGTGATGGCGTGGCTTATATAACTATCGGTTATAATAGACTGAAAAAGTTGGAATTGCTTGGCAAACTACCGTCCGGCTTTAAGACATTCCTACATGTAGGCAGTAAAGTATTGGAGGGAGTCGACCTTGTTTTTCTGCCAATTGATATCGAGAACTGGCAGAAGGCCGCGATACCGCCTCCAAACAGTACCGCCTCCGGCATAGCGGAACTGATCGGGACACTCAACCCTATAGGCGCCATGAGGTTGGGCGTAAAAACATTTACTGAAGCGGGTGGTACTTTTGGCGGGCGGCCTCCGGGCATAGATGGAGCTTGGGAAGAGAGAAAAAGTGCGGATGGCGTTCCATATATAGTCTGCGTATGTGAGGGGGGGACATCAAAAAGACCCTGCCGGTGCAAGGTCTGAACGAGGCAGCTTGGGTTAATGAATTCCCTGAAACGAGTTTAACACGGTTTAGCCGATCGCGGGTTTTTAGCGGAACAATATCAGGAGAACTGGTCATGAAAGAAAAAAATATATCAGCCATGAAAATCATTGGGGTTTTATCTTTGGCTCTGTTATGGACAGGATCGGCCCGCCTGCCGGCTCAGGGCGCGCCACCGGCTTCTAGCCGTGGAATAACGATACTGAGAGAGTTTTCGCCTGTGAAGAAGAACGCGGATTCGAAGAGCCGGGACAAGGAATTCGGCATAACGATGGTTAATGTTGTGCGCCTGGATCCGAAGTTCTTCAGGTTTGAAACCGTCAGTGCCCAGCGTCTGGCTAAAAAAACCACTATGACCGTACGCGATGCCGCTGAGAAGCTGGCCGCGGAGAGCCCCGTAGTCATGATCAACGCCAGTTTCTTTGACACCAAACGTTTAGAGGAATATCCGATGGGCGAGTTCGTGGAAAATGGGAACAGGCCCAGAGATATAATTCCGGTGTACGGCAAAAACTTCGACAGGATTTTCGTGGTTTATAAAAACGGTTCCGTGGACGTCCTTGACGGCATAGAAGAGCTCAGCGCTAAGCAACTCGGCAAGGTGGAACCTCCGGTGAAAAATCCGGTGGTCTATGCGGTAGCCGGTCGGTCGAAGTGGGAGGGCCATTCAGGTCTTGCCAACAGGAGCGCTGTCTGCATAGACGAAACCGGCGGAGTTCTGCTGGCGGCGGTTTATCCGGTGAAAACTCTTCCGGAAATGTTCGCTTATATGGAATCTTTGGGCTGCCGGCCGGAAAAGACGGTCAGTCTGGACGGCGGCGGTTCCACTCAGATGTTTTTTTCGGGCGGCAATGAAGAATGGGTATTGGGTTGGGAGAGGAAAGGGGGGGCGCAAAATGTGCCGGAGTGCCACTTAAAGGGAGGTAGCAAAAACGAACTTTGTTATAGGTCGGTTGCCACTTTTATAGCGGCTTTCCGGAAGTGATAGGTTCCCCAAAAATTGTGTCAATTTGTTTCCCCCAGAGATTATTTGGCGGATGGCTTATGAATAATAAAAAGACGTCGGTCATAAAATTGTTCGGAACCTTGCTCATGGCTTTGTTGTGGACCGCAACGTCCCGGCTCCCGGCGCAGGAGGCCCCGTCCGTTAAGAATGCGGACGGAATAAAAGTGCTGCGCAGATTCGAGCCTGTGCCGGGCTTCGGTATAAAGATGGCAAATGTTGTGCGCTTAGACCAGGGAACTTTTAAATTTGAGACCGTGAGCGCCATTACTCTTGCCGGAAAAAACAGGATAAGCGTGCTCCAGGCGGTTGTGGCCGCCGGCGAACCGGCCGTTATGATGAACGCCAGTTTCTTTGACCTCGCCAGCGGACACCCAATAGGCGATTTTGTGGAAAAAGGGGCTAGGCCTAACAATGTGATCACGGTGCCGGGCAAATTTTTTGACAGGATTTTCGTGGTTTATAAAAACGGTTCAGCGGACGTCCTCTCCGGAACCGAATGGCTTAGTGAGGAGCAGCTTTCCCAGGTGGAATATGCGGTAGCCGGCAGGTCTAAGTGGCCGGGCCATTCGGATCTTACCAACAGGAGCGCCGTATGCATAGATAAATCCGGGGGGGTGCTGCTGGCGGTGGTTTATCCGGTGAGGACGCTTGAGAAGATGTATGATTACATGGCGTCGGAAGGCTGTCAGCCGGAAAAGACGGTCAGCCTGGACGGCGGCGGTTCCACCCAGATGTCCTTTTCGGTGGGCAATGAAAGATGGACCCTGGGCTGGGAGAGAAAAGGGAAGAATGTGCCGGAATGCCATTTAAAGGGAGGCAGTACAAGCAAAGTCTGCTACAGACCGGTCGCTAATTTTATAGCGGCCTTCCCTAAGCCATAATATTTGTCCGGGAATCACGCCGAATTTGTTTTTGCCGGATATGGCGGTGTCGGTTTTATAGACGTGATATGGGGATGCCTTTTGAGTAGGGCAGAGAGGTACCGATCACAAACAGCCGGGCAGCCTGGGTCTTTGGGCCTATTTATGCGTAGGCCTATTTGTGACTATTTTATGGGTCTAAAGCGCCTTGTGTGGGCATGCGATTGCAAGGTAACATATATAAGCAATAGATTTGGCGAAAGATTTCTGCGCAAATCTCTCTTGTAATCCTTCGAAGAGGCGAAGGAGCATCCACCCCCGGGCCTGTGAATCCGGGGTAACCAGGGGAAGCGGTATGATCGCATTGATCATATTCGTTTCTTTGTTCTGGTTTGGATGAAAAAATGAAAATAATAAAATGCCTCTTTTTCGCTTTTTTTTCAGTTCTTTTTTTGACTCCGGTGTTCGCCCAAACTGATTTTCCCGGTTTTCAGCCTTCCCCCGACATAAACCCTTTTCTTGATCCGGCTGTCCAGGATTATGTCGAAATGGCCTATGGCTATCGGAATCCCAAAAACACCACCAATATTGCCAACGGTTTCCGTGACGCGTTGACTTCGCTTCCGATCTCCACTCTTATGAACGCCAATCCCGCCTTCCCGGGAACTGAACCGCTCGCGTATAATTCAGCGGCGGCTCCCTTCAGGCCGGCGGCAAAGCCCCCCGTTACGGTTCCCGCGGTTAAGGCATCCGTTAAACCCGTGCCCGGCCAATATTATAAGGTTACCTTCGCTAATGAGGGCGGCCCGATTTCATCTTATGTTAATCCGCTGGATCCCAACTCTCTATCGGGATTCAGGGCCGGGGATTACGTGTTTATAATGGTGCTTCCCAAGACCGATGATCACGCCGCGGTTATCAAGGCCCTCTCCGGAACGGGATTTAAATTCGCCGGAGAAAAAACCTCTTTTACCGGTTCCGGAAAAAAAATATTTTTGCTCGGCTGGGCGCCTTATTCAAACCTTGAGGGCATATATAAAAATCCCAAGGTGCGGCGCGTTGCCATAGAGAAAAAGGCTCCCGGCTTGCCGTTCAGGACCCGGATACGTTTCACCCTGCGGGCTCCGGGCGGAGAGCGTTCCGGCGCTTTTGTGTCTGATTTTATTCGCCAGCTTACTTCCTCCTCCGGTTTTGCCTCAGAGCGTGTGTTCCGTTTGCCGCAAAACTCGGGGAACGCCAAGTTTACCGCTTTTGAAATCACCGGCAGTCTGCCTGTTGATATGGTCGGATCGGTCTCCCGCTCGCCTTTCGTGGCTGCCGTGGAATTTAACGACAAATCCCTGTAAAACCAGATCCTGTAGATTAGGGATCTGATCTTAATCCCAAATCCTCGGTTGTCGGAGGATTTTGTTTTTCCGGATGCTTCCAACCAGATGGGGCCGGATTGCCTGCGCGTTACCCGGTAAATGAAGGGGTGATCCCAATCCTGCCCCGAGTATAACCGGAATATCAACCGGCGGTTTAAGTTCGGGGCCGACCATAAATTCCGCCTATCTTCTAACCGCCCCGGTGTATTTCCCGCCTTGCAAAGTTATATAATCTGGTTACTAATTATGGAAGACCCCCGTCATCGTCATTACGCCGAAGAACACAGGGAAGCGCATAAAAAAGACCGAAAAGGCTACCGGGTGGTCTTTCTTACCGTTTTTGCCGGAGCCCTTATGGCCGAGGCTTTGTTGTTTGTGCGCGCCCAGGTCCGGGAGATCTCGCTGATATTGAAGGAAGACTTTCGCATAGTGGTTGTAAAGAGCGACAAAATCAAGCGGGATTCCGCCGGCATGGAAGAGCAGTTGAAAGCTTTGCCCGGCACCACCGAGATTTCCTTTATAAGCAAAGCCGAATGTCTGCGCAAGCTCCGCGAGGAGGATCCGGATCTGGTTGGCGCGGTGATGAACATGGGGGCGAATCCTCTGCCCGATACTTTTGAGGTTTCGCTTGCCGAGTCGGCTCTGGGCGACCTTAACGGCTGGATCGAAGAGGCCTGGAAAATAAACGGCGTTGCCGACATAAAATATAAATCGCTTGAGGCGACAGCTATCCTGCACGCCCTATTCTACGGGCATTACATTTTAGTGACTTTGACGCTGGCTTTTGTGGCGCTCGTTATCATGGCTCTGATGGCGGTGTTTTACCGCAATACGGTCGCCAACCTCCTTGTCAGCATACGACGCGATCGGAACTGGTTCTTTGCCGGCATCCTGGCCGGCGCTCTCGCCGCTGCGGTTTCCTACGCGCTTGTTTATCCGGTCAAATACCTGAGTCCGTTGTGGTTTTGGCCCGGGCCTTTTTGGCAGACCGCAGTCATCGCCTCCGGCGGCGTAGCCGCCTGGGTGATCTTTCAATGGAAAAACACGCACACTTAATCCGGATTCCCCGGTTGAAATTCGGAGGGATGAAAAATGACTTCTTGTTTGTAATGTGTCCTTGTCCCATCCCTTCTGAAAATTAATACGGATACTTTAAAACGACGTTATTTGATGAAAAACGATTTCAATCTCAATTTTCTGGCTTATGCCTTCCTTGCAATGTTTTTAATCTGCCCTGTTCTGGCCGAGGATAAGGTCGCGGTTAAGAAGAAGAGCCTGGAAGAGATCCGCCAACAACTGGAGGAAAAGAAGAAAGAGCTGGAAAAATACAAGGAAGAGGAGTCCCGGATAAATTCGCAGATAGACGGCCTGAAAAAAGAGGATAAACTTAACGTGGGTAGGCAGAAGGCGCTGGAGTCCCAACTCTCCGGCGTCCGCGCCAGAAGCTCAGATTCGAAGGAGAAAGCCGACTCCCTGTCAAAAGCCTACAAAGATCTGCAGGAGGACCTTTACGGCGAAACCGCCATGTATTTTCTGGACAAGCATTTTTATTACCCTTATTATGGTTTGAGCGATATCTCGCGCGGGCTCCTTTTAAAGTCCGCTATCTTGGGAAAGTACAGCCTTATCAATAGGATAAAGGGTGAAACTGTCAAAGTAAAAGGCGATATTCAGAGTCTTAGCCGCCAGAATCTGGAGCTTAAAGCCAAGAAAGAATTGGTGGATAAGCAGCGGTCCGCTCATAAAAATATCGTTAAAGGCAAGATTACCGAGCTTGAAAGGAGCAGGGAAAAACAAGCCCGGCTTTCAAAAGAAGTGGAAAATCTTCAGAACGCGGCGCTTGGTCTGACCAGGCTGGTTAGAAAACTTGAGAAGCAGTCTCCCTACCGGCCTGGCGCCGGGAAATCCGGGGAATTGCCTATTCCGCGGCATTCGCTGCCCTGGCCGGCGCAGGGCAAGGTTATAAGCCGCTATGGCAGGGAGGAAGTGCCCCTCTTAAAGACCTGGATAGTTCGCGAAGGTATAAGGATCCGTGCCGCGGACGCCGCCCCCGTTTTTCCCGTGATGAGCGGCAAAGTCATCTATTCCGGACCTTTCAGAACTTATGGAAACGTGGTCATAATAGACCATGAGCGGGGTTTTTTTACGATTTACGGCTTATTGCGGAATATTACGGTCTTAAAGAACGACGCTGTGACACCGAGTTCTCCGCTTGGCCGCGCCGGGGAGGACACACAGGCGGTTTCGGGCGCCGCCGACAAGGATTATGGCGCGGTTTATTTTGAAATACGGATTGGCGCCGAGGCGATAGATCCGTTGCTTTGGCTGACGAACTGATGGAACGTGGTTTGTGGCGGCAAGCCTGGGTTTTTTAGGGGTTCTATTCTTTAATATTGCACCTGTTATAGCGCGGGGCGCGACAGGTAATGTATAATCTACCCTTGCCGCGGTCATGGGACTATGGATTTTTTTGATAATGGATCTATTTCGGGTAAAAACGTGGAGAGGATTTATGAAAAACACTAAAAAAATAGTGCTTGCATCGCTCATTTCGGTCTTTATCGGCCTGGCTTTCCCTTATGTCAATTTCGCCATAGACCAGACTTACCAGCAGCTTAAGGTCATAGTGGACGTTATGGAGTTGATAAAGGAAAACTATGTCGATGAGATAGATTCCCAGAAGCTGATCTACGGAGCCGCCGCCGGTATGGTGCGCGAACTTGACGATTTTTCCCAGTTCATGGAACCTGAAGTTTACACGCGGGTTAAAAGCGACACCGAGGGAGAGTTCGGCGGCATCGGCATACGGGTGGATTTGCGCGAGGGCTGGCTGACCGTGGTCACTCCTCTCCCGAATACCCCGGCTTACCGCGCTCAGATGTACCCCGGAGATAAGATCATTAAAATAGAAGGCGAAAGTACCAAGGATATGGTTATAGACGACGCCATAAAAAAACTGCGCGGCGTGCCGGGCACCCAGGTCAAGATCACCATCGCCCGCGAGCCCGAGGATAAGAATTCCGATTGGATCAATAAGGATATTACTCTTACGCGCGAAATTATTAAGACCGAAAATATCAAATCCAGGGTGATCGAAGGCAAGATCGGTTATATCAAGACTATCGAATTCACGGGCCATGTGGTGGAGGATTTCAGCAAGGCGCTGGAAGGCCTGAAAAAACAGGGCATAGAAGCCCTGGTCATGGATCTACGGTACGATCCGGGAGGTTTGCTGTCGGCCGCGGTGGATATTTCAAAGTTGTTCCTGGATAATAACAAAATGATCGTCTATACCAAGGGCCGCAAGCCCGAGAATTACCAGGAGTTCCGGGCCGCTTCCCAGGGGCCCTACGCCGAGATGCCGCTGGTAATTCTTGTGAACCGCTATTCGGCTTCCGCAAGCGAGATCGTCGCGGGCGCCATGCAGGATAATAAACGGGCGGTTATAATAGGAGAGCGCACTTACGGAAAGGCCAGCGTGCAGTCTATGATCCCTCTTTCCGATAAGTCGGCGTTAAGGCTGACTATCGCCAGGTACTACACCCCTTCTGGCCGTTCCATCCACCGTGATGAGAAAAAGGGGACCGGGGGCATAACTCCGGATATAGAAGTCAAGGTCAGCGTGGACTCGGAGAAAAAACTTATCCAGCAGGCCGAAGAATTTTTTTATCCCGGCAAGGAAGAGTCGGAAGCCGCAAAAAAACAGCTTGAACAAAAAACACCCGCCTCCGGGGACGATGTCGTCATTCATCCCGGCAGGGATAGCCAGGATAAGAAAAAGGACACGGTCAAGGACGAGGTCCTGGACCGCGCCGTGGAACTTCTGAAAGCCAGAGAGGTTCTGGGTAATCTAAGAGCGGCGAAGTAGTCGCGCACGAACACACTAACATAAGCCGCGTAAGCGCAAGATTTTGTTTTTAATATTTTGGGCGTGTGTCTTTTTGTGTTTTTGCGCTATCCCTGCGTTCCAGCGTTTTTGTTATGCGCATACTCGCTTTTGAGACCACCTGCGACGAGACTTCAGTCTGCCTGCTTGACGATGGACGGTTGCTTTCGAACATCGTCTTCTCCCAGATCGGCCTCCACAGAAAATACAGCGGCGTCGTACCGGAACTGGCCAGCCGGGCGCACCTGGAAAAAATCTCGCCGGTGCTTTGCGCGGCGCTTTCAAAAGCCGGATATAAACGCCCTTTTCTCAATACTTGCGTAGGTGCCGTAGCAAAGCACGGTGTGCCTCAGACGGCCAATACTTGCGTAAGTGCCGTAACAAGGCACGGTGTGCCGCAGACGGCCAAGAGCGGCCGTTTGAACGGGCCGAAAATAGACGCGGTTGTTTTTTCCCGCGGGCCGGGTCTGCCCGGAGCTTTGCTTGTCTCCAGGGTGGCGGCTGAGGCCTCGGCAAGACTGCTCGGCGCCAAGCTCCTGGGTGTGAACCATCTCGAAGGCCATTTTCTGGCTTATGAATATGAGGGGGACTTGGCGTCCAGGCGTATTAAATTCCCTTGTATCGGACTCATCGTTTCCGGAGGCCATACCGAACTTTGGCTGGCCGAAGGCTATGGCCGTTATAAAGTGCTTGGGCGCACCCGAGACGATGCGGCCGGCGAGGCTTTCGACAAAGTGGCCAAACTGCTGGGGCTGGAATATCCCGGCGGACCTTCAGTGGAGAAGGCGGCGTTAAGAGCCGGCGTACGGGGGGGCGCCCCGCGTCCGAAAAGGGGGGCGTTTGCGGTTCGCTCTTCCATAAGGAGGGGTATTAAGGCGGCTGATTTTGCCTTCCCCAGGCCTTATATGGAAGACAGTTTCGATTTTTCGTTCAGCGGCCTTAAAACGGCCGTGGCGTACAGGCTCAGGGACCTCTTGGGGGCCGATTTTTATGAAAAAAGCCGGCGGCTTTCCCAGGCCGGGCAGTCCGGCATCTGTCTGGCTTTTGAGGAAGCTGTCGCCGATACGCTGGTCCATAAAACCGTCAAAGCCTGCGCGGCTTTCGGCATAAGGCGCGTGGTTGTCGGCGGCGGCGTGGCCGCCAATCTGCGTTTGAGACGGAAATTCTCCGAGCTTTCAGGCGCGGCGGGTTATGAAGTGGGGTTTGCGGAAAAAAAATATTGTACGGATAACGCCGCAATGGTGGCCCTTTGCGGCGCCAGGCGGCTTGAGCACGGGGTGTCGGGCGGTCCGCTTGATATCGCGCCCGACCTGGCCGAAATTTCATGGCGTTGACAACGGGGACATTGAAAAGTTTATAAAAGTTAATTCGTGCAATATTAATTTAATACCTTTTGATTATAATTAAGCGGGGGGAGGCTGCCGGCAATGGGTTTTCCCCGACATCGGACACCTATTTATGCTTATATGGCTGCTTGCCGATTCCGACATGGGGAAGTTCGCGGCGTTTAAGAACCTGCTGAACTCGTTTTCCGCGCATTATCCCGATGTTAAGGTGGATTTTAGGGTGCTCACCCGCAGGTCCATGTGGCGCAGCCTGTTCGCCCATTTGCGGGACTCCAAGAACCGGGAGTCAGCCGACCTCATAGAACTTCCGCAGTCCTGGACCGCGGTCTTCGCCAAGCTTGGCCTTCTTGCCGAGACAGGCGGGGTAGTGGAATCTTTCAACCCCTCCAGATATCCTGACTTTCTGAAAAAAGGCTGCGTGACGGAAGAAAGCGATACGGTCTTTTCGGCGCCATGGTGGATGGAGGCGCCGGCTCTTTTTTACAGGCCTGAAACACTCAAAAAGCACGGCCTGTCTCCTGAAGCCGATTTTCGGGATTGGGGGCATTTTCTTGAGGCCTGCGAACGCTTGGCGGCGGGGAATAGAAAACGCGGTTTTTACCCCGTCCTTAATGGCGCCGGCCGGATGAGCGCGGCGCACGCCCTGCCCTGCGTCTGGAACCGGGGGGGGGACTTGTTTTCGGAAGACATGCATCGCTGTACGCTCAATAAAGACGAAGTTGTGAGAGGCCTGGAAGATTATCTGGAGCCGGCGCTCAGGGGCTGGCTGCCGCTTTTCGGAGAGGCTGTTTTTGAAGGCGGGCCTTTTTACGAGGACGCGACCGCTATGGTACTTGGTACCAGGACGCCGTTATCCCCCGGCAGGAAAAGTCCTTTCAAGCCGGCGCGCCTGCCTGGCGCCAGAAAAAAAGAACAGATCCTCGGATACAACCTGGCGGCCGCTTCCGGTTCGGCTAACCTGAAAGAGGCGGGATTGTTTTTGAAGTGGGCCCTTTCCGCGGACAACTGCCGGTCTTTTTCGGAGGATTTCGGAGTTTTCCCCTGCCTGAAACAGGTTTTAGAAGAGACGCTTGCGGATGCCGACGGCGGAGAGG
>Ga0208953_1000723_pt1 | contig 25340 bp, 20 predicted proteins | sample RifOxyB2_FD_184033 | JGI IMG/M metagenome (GOLD analysis project Ga0208953, IMG submission 184033) | Groundwater microbial communities from Rifle, Colorado - Rifle Oxygen_injection B2 (SPAdes) | ecosystem: Environmental > Aquatic > Deep subsurface > Groundwater | place: USA: Rifle, Colorado...
AATACACATCTGTAAAAGTTAAAACATAACGTCTGTTGCCATCAATATGTTCTTCAATGGTATCAAAAGAACCACAATGACCTGGGTATTTGGCTACAAAATCTTTAGGTTTCCTCTGTTTTTTAGCCTTTTTTCTTGCTTTCTTGGGTTTACCAAAGTGAGTTACTGGTAAGGGGTTTTTTCTCATTTTGTCTGGGCTATCGGCAATTAGTCTGCCAATGGTTTTAATTGACGGACATTTTAACTGCTGTCTTTTACAAAACTTCTTTAAAAATGGATGAATTTTTTCTTTACCTAAGTTAGGATATTTAAAACGCAATCTTCTGATTTCATCTATGATCTTTTGATTCCAAGCCCGCTTTCGTCTGTTTTTGGGTACTTTTGATTTTGGGTTCAGCGATGAAAGCTTACCATTGTTTTTACGTAACTCTGCTTGCCAATTAAATAATGTTCTCCTACCTACTTTAAAAGCTTCTATTGTTGCTTCCTCTCCATGTTTATGCCAAAACTGCAATATCCCATTGCGTCTTTGGGCTGATTTTGTTATTTCCATATGGCCATATTTTAGACCATATTCATACAATCGAAAAAACCCTTTTACCCCCTTACTGATGTTGAATTGTTGCATACTCCTTACTGGTTAGGAGTGCAATATGTATCTGGCCTTATGCACAGAATACCTGGTGTTAAATGGTAGATAAAGTAAAATCACGGTTTGAAAGTAAAAGAATCACTTAAATGCATTTTATTTTTCATGCCAGTATAAACATGATATTCCATTTGTAAAATACCCCACAATAATCTTACGTGATCTTCTTCAAAATTTTGTAAAAAATTAATATTTTTATTGTTATGTTTCTCACCGTCAATACGTTCAGAAAACATCATCATTCCAAGAAGTCGGCCATCTATTTTAAAAGGCAAAGCTATTACGCCTTGTGTGGTGGCAAATAATTTGTCTAAACTTTTTTTGGTTTTTTCTGCTAAATTATGAACAGACATGTTATCTATAGGAAATATTTCATCATTACTACTAAAGAAATGTATCCACGGTTCATCCAAAGAGTATTTTTTGTGTTTATTTTCTGGATAAATAGTTTGAAAACTACCAGATGCATGATTATAAATAATAAATTCACAATTTTTTACAGGTAAGCGCCGCATGCATTGAGAAACTAATAGTTTAACAAATTTTCGGGGGCTTTCTGTTTTGGCTAATAGTTTTTTTTCATAAGCAGAATAACAATATAAATCAATATATTCTTGTTTAATAATTTTTTTGATTGGATAAAAAAACACAGCAGTTATAAAACCGAATAAAAGAGCAATATTTATTATTGTTGTTTGGGGAATAAATAATTTAATAAGTAAAACCAAAATCAAAGCCGTGATAGCAGGAATAATTAAAACAGCTGCATTTCTTTTTAGTATTATTTGAATATCCATCAATCTATGCCGTAAAATTACATAAGCAGTAATACTGGAAAAAAAGACTGTTGAAGATGGTCCCATATTATATAAAGGAGAGGGGTCTGCTTGACCTTTATAAACATAAGATATAATTAAAGGCAAAATTAGATTGGTAAATAGGCTAAAACATACTGGAAACGATAATGCTAATAATAGATAACGAAATTCGTTTTTTCTATAAGCAATTTTTTCTTTTTTTATTTTGATGATGAGCAAAATAAAATGAGAGGCAAAAGTAGTTAATAATAATACTGCATAAAGGGGATAAAGATAATTTAATAGAAAATATTTATGACTAGCAACCCCAGGAACAAAGTGAATAGTTGTGACGGTGGCATTTGTCATTCCTAAAATTCCAACTGTCAATCCAATAATTGTTGTGAATAAGAAATGGTAGATCAAGTGTTTATTTTTTGTAAAAATTAAAATAAAGTAGATGAAATTTACTGGTATCAAAGCGGCAAAAAAGTATGTTAATTTAAGAAATAAAGCGTATAATTGTTCATTTTGAAAAGGAATGTAGCCTATGGCATAATTACAAATTTGCCAACCAGTTATTGTTGAAACAGTAAAAAAATAAACTTGATTAATCGGAGATTTAATATTTTTTAGTAAAACAAACCAGGCAATTGAGGCATCAAAGCATATGGCAAAGATAAAAAAATATTGGCAAAATTTTCTAAGTTCATGTTTACTATTAAATATCCATTCAAATATTATGTCAAGAGCTTAATTGGCTAATTCATAGCCGTCTTAAATATGCTTATTTAATTTTAGCTAAAAAATGTAAATTTGCGCCGTCGGCTTTTTTATTGGCAAATATTAAAATTTCAGTTAATCTATGTTTAGTAATAAAAATAAAAATCAGTTTGAATAAAATTTTTTTTATTTAATCTTGTTTTCGTTTTTTCCGTGAACCAAGGAGGATATAGTGGAAGAAACCACCGTCCGCCTTGATGGGCGGATAATAGTTTTGGAAGCTGTAGGAGACGAAACCTTCCGCAAAGTTAATAGTTTTGTGGAAGAGGTATATGTTCGGGCCGGACATATTACCCACTTCGTTTCCTTCCCCGATGTTTATTTTTACGCCGTAAGAGGCGAAAAAATAGTCGGGGCCATTGGGCTCCTGAAAGAGGGGTCCGACGGTAACTTCCCGTCGGAAGTGATCTTTGGCATCAGCCTGCGAACAATCACTCACTCTCGCACTAACGGGAGCAAGGTGATTGAAATAGGCCGCTTTGCGGTCACTCAGGAAGGGGTTGCCGAAGCGCTCATCAGGTATTTGCATCAATATCTGATGATCAATGGCTTTAGGTTTGCTATTGCAAGTCTAAAGCCATACATGGCCGCGCACCTGGAAAAGATGGGCGTGGTACTGGTTAGACACCAGTATCGACCTATTATTTCCGCGGTGCCTGCGGAGTATCTGCCTTATTTTGGTGGAACTCCCCGGCCGATTCTGGTGTCAATGGACGTTGAACTTTTTGGGGGAAAAAAGTAAACACCGACACCAAAAAAATGGAGGAGGAAGGCTAACTATCCAACTCTCTCCATCTTTTCTAAAATAACTATTTATGATATACTTTCATCAGCAATTCAATTTATGTTTGATATAAATGATATTTTATTATTGGTTATTTATAGTAGTGAAATTTTTTTCGCTTTGTTAATTTTGTTCAAACATCGTGAGAATTTGGTTAGTAAAAGTTTTTCTTTTTTTATTTTTTGTATTGTCGGTTGGGGGCTTTCTTTATTATTGATACAAAATATTCCAAATGTCTTTTTTGGTAAGCTTGCTTTTCTTTTTGGTTCTCTAACGCCAATAGCTTTAATATTTTTTTCTCTTACTTTTCCTAATAAAAAACAATTTAGCAAAAAAAATTATTGGTTTTTTCTTCCCACTTTCTTTTTTGTTTTAATATCTTTGATTCCTAATACTTTATTTTTAGGATTGGCTACAGACAATGGTTTTATAGAAACCAGCAGAGGATTATTTTATTATCCTTTTATTTTATATGTGTTATTGTATTTTTTCATTGCTATTTATTTTTTATATATAGCATACAAAAAAACTCAAAATATAGAACGTCTACAATTTCGTTTTTTTCTTTTAGGATTAGGTATTTTTAGTATTTTATCTTTATGCTCTAATGTTATCCTTCCTGCTTTTGGTATCAATCAACTCAACCAATGGGGACCAGCTTTTTCCATTGTTTTAATAGTTTTTACCAGTTACGCTATTTTAAAATATCGTCTTTTTGATATTAAAATTCAAGCTCAAAGAATTATCAATAAAATTTTACCAATTATTATTTCCGTTAGCATCATAATTTTTTTAGCCTTGATTTTATATCACCGCACTAGTATAGACAGAACAAAAATAGGCATAGCTATTTTAATTTTGTATTCTGTTTTATACGTTTTGTTTACTTATTTATTTTCCAGGACCAGATTAAGTCATATTTTATTTTATAAAACCCACGCTTATCAAAAAGCCTTGCAGTCTTTAGCGCAAGAAGCGGCGACGATTATTGATTTGGATTTTTTAGCCAATAGAATAGCAGATACTCTGGTAGATAAAATGAGCGTCAACAAGGCCGCTATTTTAATTATTCCCAGCGTTAAAATAAAATCAGAATGTTATGAATTTGAGGTTTTAAAAGAAATTAATTTTCCCGCAGAAAATTTGAAAGTTTTTTTGCATCTTAACCATGATATTATTGCCGCTTTTACCAACAGCCATCTTTCTTTTGTTTATGATGAACTGGAATATGAATTGCAAAAAAACACCTCTCTTCTGCAGAAACAAAAATTATTGGCGGCGAAAGAACTATGTGAAAGTTCTGATGCGGCCGCGATTTTAGGTTTGCGGGTTCAAAAAACCCTGTTGGGCTTTATTGTTTTGGGTAAAAAAGAAACAAAAAAAACTTATTCTTCGGAAGATATAAATTTATTGGAAGATGTTTCCAAAGAGTTGGCTATTGCTTTGTTAAATTCCAAACTGCATCAAGAAGAAACCAAAAAATCAGAACTTTTGCAAAATGAAGTGGAAAAAGCGGTAGAGGCCTGGAAACAAAAATCGCAAGAAAACGAAGAGCTTTCCAATTTACGTTCTCAGTTTATTGCCGTCATGTCCCATCAGTTACGCACGCCTATTAGTGTCATTCGTAATAGTTTGGATCTGGTTTTGGAGGATTATCTGGGAGTGGCAAAAAAAGAAGATACACAAATTTCGGCAGAGCAAATGGGTCATATTGTGGGACTTTTAAACAACGCTCTTTTGGCTAGTGAGAATTTGAAAAACACTACCGAAAGCATTATGTCTTCCTCGGAATTTATCGGTTCTGTGCCGGGCGTCCAGATTAAACGCATTGACAGCAAAGGTTTTTTTGATCAACGCATCAATCGCGCCAAACGTCTTTTGGAGGCTAAATCTTTTAATAAAATTGTTTTTAATTGTGCCATCAGCGAAACCATACCTGCGGAATTTATTAGTGATGAAAAGAAATTTTCTCAAATTATCGACAATTTGCTCACCAACGCCGTGATGTATACGATTGAGGGTAGTGTGCAGTTTTCGGTGGATGCTAAAGATGGTTATTTTGTAATGAGTATTTCTGATACCGGAGTTGGCATTCCCAAAGCTGACCAGTATAAAATTTTTCAACGCTTTATCCGCATGGATAATGCCCAGCGGGTTGTGCCAGACGGTTCCGGCTTAGGTCTTTATTTGGCGCGGGTTTATACTAATTTATTGCGCGGTAGTATCACTTTTAAAAGCGAAGAAGGCAAGGGTACTACTTTTGTGGTTAAAATTCCTATTGAATACAGCTATATTGCCAGCAAATAATTTGTTATAATAAACACATGAAAAATATTTTTTTTGTCTTGCCGGTTTTTATTTTTTTTGGTTTTATAGGCACAGCTCAGGCCAGTGATCAAATTACAGAAGCCTTTGGTGTCAATTTGCATTTACATCAGCGCGTTTTGACGGAAAATCAAGAACAGGTTTTAACTTTAGCGCAAGATCATGGCGTACAGTGGGCGCGGGAAGAGTTTATTTGGCAAGACATCGAGCCTCAGGAGAATGAATTTTCTTGGACAGCTTACGATGCCGTAGTAGATAATTATCAAAAAAATAATATTAAAATTTTAGGATTATTAACCTACAGCACCCAGTGGGCATCTACTAATCCAGACGCGGCTAATTATGAATTTTATCCCCCGGATATAGAAAAATGGAAGAATTATGTAACAGCAGTAAGTGAACACTATGCTCAAGATATTGATGCTTGGGAAATATGGAATGAGCCTAATTTAACAGGCTTTTGGCAAGGCGATGTTGATCGATACGTTGAGCTTTTAGAAGTTTCAGCTCGGGCCATTCACGAAGTCTACCCCCAAGCCAGGATTGTGCTAGGCGGACTTTCCGGTTCTGATCAGGATTTTTTAAATGAGGTTTATGCTAAAATTTCTGATCCCGGTTTGATTGACGCAGTGGCCTTTCATCCTTATCGAGAACTTAACGGTCAATTTGTCTACGCTCCGGAATATACCCGGCCTGGTTTAAATACTTTGCGTCAAGATATTTATCAAATGAAAGCCGTGATGAACGCTTATCATCAAAACGCAACGCCTATTTGGTTAACTGAAGTAGGTTGGTCCACTTCTGATGAGGGCGTCTCTCAAGCAGTACAAGCAAATTATTTATTAAGGCTCTATACCATTGCTCTGTCTATTGCCGGAGTAGAAAAAGTGTTTTGGTATTCTTTTGCAGACGATCCGCAAAAATTCGGCTTAGTAGACGATCAATATGTGCCAAAATTAGCGTTGTCTGCCTATCTTTTTGCTTATCAACACTTAAATCAACAAAAATTTACGCAAGCCACCGCTCCTCATCAAATTTTATTAGATGATTTTACAACCAGCCAAGGATGGCAATTTATTGGTAATGCTTGCAGTACAGGCAAAGTTAACGACCATTGGCATGGTAAAATGAAAATAATTTATCAATTTAACCAAACAGAAAATTGTTATGCCCAAATAGTGTTTAATAAAGTTTTGCCAAAAAAAAGCCGAGTACTTTTTTTTCGTTTAAAAGGAGTAAACCAGCAAGCCATCATGCGGTTGCGCTTAGTAGACGCTCAAGGAGAGGTTTTTCAATATGATTTTGGCAGTACTCCTCGGGAATGGCTGGATTATGAAGTGGACTTAAAAAACTACGCCGCTCATTGGGGCAAAAATGCTGATGGTGTTTTAAATCGGCCTTTAACTTTAGAATCTGTGATTATTGACAGTAATCATGATTTAGATCAGGCTAAAATTTTACTTGATTCTTTACAAGTAAGCCTTAGCTCAGCTAAAATTTATCATTTTGTTTATAATCAGCAAGACTTTTATGCTGTTTGGAATTCAGGTACTTCTGCTATCGCCAAAATTAAATTAAAAAACAAAAGAATCAATATAGATCGTTTAGCAAAAGAGAGTTTATTAAAATCTTCTGTGCACCGCATTTTTACGCTCCGTTTAAATGAGACTTTAAAATTTTTACAGCCGGCTTTATAGTTGAATAATATAGGCCTTACCGTCAGTAAAAAAAGGGTCTTTAAAAATATTTTGTCCCAATTCAGGATTAACTAGTTGTATTTTTTGATCAGTTTGAATAGTGTTGCTTTGTTTTAAAGTTTGAAAAATATATTCTCGTTCGGTGTCAATATCCGGATTTATTTTATGAGTAATACCCCACTTCAAACCGATATCCAAACTGGCTGTGCCTACATAAATATTTTGACCGCTGTTAGTGATAAAAGCGGTTTTCCAAAAACGGGCGTGGTGTCTTTGACGGGCGGTATCGGTACTGGTTGGTTGTTCAAAACCGAAATTATTTATTTGAGAATTCCAAAAAGCAGGTGTCATGGGCGCGGTAGGATAAGGTTTTTTCCACCAGGCCGCTTGCCACCATTTGGCAATAGAGCTGAAAGTGGCGCTGTCTGCCAATAGCCAGCCAGCCTTAGTAAAAGCGGCGATCAATTTTTGATCATCATTGGCCACAATTATAAAATTAACAGGCTCCACCGTATTGCCGGTAGGGGTTTCTGTGTATTTTAGATTTTCCTCAGAAAAAATATCCTCAACCGTAGCAATAGTAGTGGTGCTGTTGTTAATGACAGCAGTGGTTAAATTAAGATTTTTATTAAAGTAAATACCAAAGCCAACATAGCAGACACCAGACAGTACTAAAGCGCCGATAACAGCCAGTTTTTTTATTTGAGGTGAATTTGTGTTAGGGGTTGTTGTTGGTAGCAGTTTTTGTTTACTAAACCACCATTCAGAAATACCTATTGCTACTATGACAGAGCAAATTCCAATTAAGTAGCCGGCCCACACGTCAGTAAAATAGTGCACCCCTAAATACAAACGACTTAAACCGATTAAACCGATTAAAATTAAAAAGAAAAAGAAAAGGTTGATTTTTCTTTTCCAGGAATACTTGCTTTTTAACAGTAAATACAGGAGATAGCCATAAAAAGCCAAGGTAATAGTGGCGTGTCCGCTAGGGAAAGAAAAAGAAGATTCAGTATAAATTCCAATATCCGGACGAATACGTTTAAAAATTTCTTTGCCCAGATAAGCACAACCTTCTGCTCCCATTACAGAAACAAAAAGGGGGATCATTAAAAATCTTTTTTTCCAAAGATACAATAAAGCCGCTGTGATGGCTACAAATAATAAAACCAGTGGCCATTCACCTAAAACAGTGATCCATAAAAATATTTTGACCAGCGCAACATCGCGAAACAGAAGCATTAAATTCGCAATGCGCAAATCGGTTTCTATAATAAGATTATTGGTGAGCAGAATTTGCACTATTCCTATGAGAGAGAAGAAAAAATAAAGAAAAACCAAAACCAAAACAGTTAAAGTCAGACCGGTGAATTTTTTTTTCTCCAAACGTTGGTGAATAAAAGGCAAAAGGCGGTTGTGTTTTTGGATGAATTTTTGCACTTCTTTATTTTCCAAAATCGCTTTTTTGAAAGAAGCAAAAACGGCCAGTAATAAAACCAAAAACTGTTTCCCTTTTTTGATTATTAAAAATTTTAAAAGATATAAAATAACAAAAGTACCAACTAGAACTGCCAAAAAAATTTCTGCCCGGTTTAGCCAAGTTTGGGCAATGGTAAAAGATTGGGTAAAAATATATCCGGGCAAAATCCATTCCAGCGACCAGCCGATTGATCCTAAAATATTCCAAAAAATAAATTTGCGGCGTTTCATACCCACTGATCCGGCAATAAAAGGAACGAGCTCTTTAATGCTTGGAATAAAACGTCCTAAAAAAATACTTTTGGCTCCATGTTGGTTGAAAAAGTTTTTTGCTTTATCAAAGTGTTTGCGTTTTAAAAGCCAGGTATCATTTTTTGTCCACTGCGCACCATATTTCTTTCCTAAATAAAAATTGATATTATCGCCAATAATCGCGCCTACTGCCGCAAACCAAATCAAGTCTCCCAAGTCCATATAGCCCTGGCCGGATAAAACCCCCAAAAAAAGAATTAAGGTAGAGCCTGGTACCAACAAACCAACGCCTAAAGTGGTTTCCATAATAGCCACCGCCAAAGCTATCCAGTAGCCCAGCATGTGAAAATGTTGTAAAGAAGGCAGAAGCCAACTCATTAAATGGTTAAACATATCTTAAATATAGCAGATAATTTTATCACTTTATTATTATACCGCGCTTATCATATTTTTAAAATGGTATTGTCAAAGGTGAAAAATTTTGCTAAAATAAAAGAAAAGATAACTAAATTATATGTCAGAACCACATCATAAATTTGGCGAAACAAGATACACAGATTTACCAATTTTAAGAGCAAAAGTATAGAGAAAAAGATCATTTTCAAAATTTGTTTGATAATTTAACAATGGCTATTTCCCAAGGAGAAGTTTCCCGAATAACCGGTTTGATAAGAGTAGCTAAAACATCTCAAGAAATTGGAGGATTTTCTGCTAATTTGAAAATTATTCAAAAAAAGCTTGATCTTGTGCCAAAAAATAGAAAGTTTTCTGGGGAAGCCACAATTATTTTGCAAATCGCTCAAAGAATTTTTTACCAAAAAGAAACTGAACACGCCTTTTCTTTGTTAAACGATGTGGAGCGGAAAATTGATCGTTTACAAGATTGTTATCACGGCTAAATTTGAGGACCGGCAATAATTAGAGATCGGCCTTCCGGGGTATTGGTGAATTGATTAAAATTAGTGATAAATTTTTGAGCTAACTCTTTAGCTTTTTCTTCCCACTCCGCAGGGTTGGCGTAAGTATTTTTTGGGTTTAAAATTTGACTGTCTACCCCCGGTATATTTTTAGGAATAACTAAATTGAAATAAGGAATAATTTCCGTTTCTCCCTGTGTTAAAGTGTCGGCTAAGATGGCGTCAATAATAGCGCGTGTGGCTTTAATGCTGATGCGTTTACCGGTGCCGTTCCAGCCGGTATTTACCAAATAGGCCTGAGCTTGGTGTTGTTGCATTTTTTTAACCAATTCTTGGGCATAAGCGGTGGGCGGCAAAGTTAAAAAAGGTGCGCCAAAACAAGCGGAAAAGGTCGGTATTGGTTTTTTGATGCCCCGTTCTGTACCGGCCAGTTTGGCGGTAAAACCGCTTAAAAAGTGGTATTGGGTTTGTTCTGGAGTAAGCAAAGAAACCGGAGGCAATACCCCAAACGCATCAGCGGTTAAAAAAATAATCTTGTTGGCATGATTAGCGCTGGAAACAGGCTTAACGATATTTTTAATATGATAAAGCGGATAGGAAACGCGGGTATTTTCCGTAATACTAGCATCACTAAAATCAATAAGACCTTGTTCGTTGACCACTACGTTTTCCAACAAAGCATCGCGTTTAATCGCGTGATAAATATCCGGTTCGTTTTCGTAGCTTAAGTTAATGGTTTTGGCATAACAACCACCTTCAAAATTAAAAACACCTTGATCGTCCCAACCATGTTCATCATCACCAACTAAAGCGCGTTTCGGATCGGCGGAAAGAGTGGTTTTGCCGGTTCCAGAAAGGCCGAAAAACAAAGCTACATCTCCTGCCTTTCCCACATTTGCCGAACAATGCATAGCGGCCACTCCCTTTAAGGGTAAAAGATAATTCATAACGGAAAATATGCCTTTTTTCATTTCTCCGCCATACCAGGTGCCGGAAATAACTGACAGGTGTTCTTTTAAATTAAACATTACCATGTTTTCCGAATGAAGTTTTTGTGCCTGCCATTTGGGGTTAACCATTTTGGAAGCGGTAAAAGTAACAAAATCAGGAGTAAAATTTTCCAGCTCTGCGGTGGTAGGACGAATAAACATATTTTTTACAAAATGCGCCTGCCAAGCCACTTCCATAATAAAGCGAACGCGTAAACGGGTTTTCTCGTGCGCTCCGCAAAATCCATCTATCACATATAGTCTTTTATGAGAAAGATGTTCTACGGCCAACTGTTTGCATTCTTGCCAAACTTTTTCCGAAATCGGTTTGTTATCCGAGGATTTGGCTTGATCGCTCCACCATACATTTTTTTTGTTCACTTCTTCCTCCACTATATATTTATCTTCTGGTGAACGGCCGGTAAATATACCGGTTTTTACGGCTACTGCACCCAAATTAGTGACCACTCCCTTTTCATAACCGGTTAAATTATTTTTAGTTTCTTCAGCGAATAGTTCTTCATAAGAGGGGTTGTAAATCACTTCCTTCACCCCTAGAATTCCATATTGTTCCAAATCTTTTGGTTTAAACATAATTTTAATTATTTAATTTTTTACACGCGTTATAAATATTTTCAAATAAAGGCAAAATATCATTTTCTTTTACGGCCGAAAAAGCAATGCGCAATACGCCGGCCAAATCAATAATGCCGGTATCATATTCTTTTAATAACAATTGGCGTACTGCTTCGCCATCTAAATTATTTTTTAATTTTATGCACATAAAATAGCCGGAATTAAAAGGTAGGGCATCAAAATATTCTTGATATTTTTCATTTTGCAAAACTTTCTTTACTGTTTGGTAGCGTTTTTTTAAAAGTTGGTATTTTTTCGCTTTTTCCTCTTCATAGCTTGGGCTCTGATAAGCATTTAGCAACAAAGATTGCGAAAGATTGCTGATGTTGGAAACGCTTCCTCGAATGACGCCGGCAGTTTTTTGTTCTAAGGTTTCATAAAGTTCTCTCTGACCATTTTTAATGCCAAAAGTGATAAAGCCCACGCGCAAACCCCAAACATAGTCTTCTTTAGTGGGACCATCAATTTTTATGGCTAACACATTTTCGTGTAAATTCGCTAAGCGCGCAAAAATAGATTCTTTTTCAATGCCTTTTTCATAAACCAAACCAAAATAGGCATCATCAATGATTATTACTAATCGGTTGCCTTGTTTTGCGGAATTTTTAATAATTTTTACAATCTTTTTTACCTCTTTGATAGTAGGGGTATAACCGGTGGGGTTGTTGGGAAAATTTAACAAAATTATTTTTTTACCAATTTTACCTTTTTTTAAGCCTTGTTCCAGGCCTGATAAATTTAGAAAGTTGCCCTCAAAAGTAGGATAGGTTTCTAAAATTGCTCCATAGGCGTTATTAAAAATCAGATTATAATTTCCCCAAAAATAATCTGGTAATAAAATTTCATCTTGAGCATCAACAAATAAATAACCAACAATACTTAAACCATGAGTAAGAGCTTGTGTGGCTACCGGTAGACTAATATTTTTGTTTAACAAAGAAGGGTTTTTTTGGAAAATTGCTTTTTGCCAAACTTGTCGTAATTCTGTTGTGCCAAAACTGGGGGCATATGGAAAAACTTGTTGAGGAGGCAGAGTGGTGTTTTTACTGATACTTTCTAAGCGCATAGGAGAGCCATCATCCTCAATGGCGGTGCCAATAGTGGCATTAATTTTTTTTCCTTTAGCATCGGCACTTTGCGCTAGAATACCTTTCTTGGGAAAGAAAATTTCTTTGCCTTTTTGGGATAAAAGAGAAAAAAGAACAGGACTTTGTTTAGCAATTAGATCGTTTAAAATTTTTGCTTGCGGGTTCATAAAGAGAGGAAAAATTAAAAGTTATTTTATCCCATTTTGGCAGATATTTTGTTTTTATTCAATGCTTAATAATTACAGGCTGTAAACAGTATAAATGTCGCCGTCCCGTACCTCAATTATACTTGATAAATTATGGCGATTTTGCCATAACCAGCGGTAAACTCCAAAATCTTTTTTATGATCCAAAATTGTTTCCCCGTGTTGTTCGGAGAATCTTTGTAGTTTTGTGGTTGTTGTTTTTAAGTCATCAAAAAAAGTAATAATATTTTGATATTTGTCCGATTGTTTTTTTGCATCACCCAACCGAGTGGCTTTCACCACTAAATAATTTACTTTTTGTTTTTTATATTCAGCCACAGTTTGATCATAAAGTCCGATGCCGGGTTCGCTTACTTTAAAATTTGATCCCGGTTCGATAAAATAAGCATCAGCCGCAACGCTCGCTCCGTTTGGAGAAAGGGATTTTAAATAATTACTAACTTCCACAGAAGTTGTCGGCGGTTGCGCTACTGCCGCTTGCACAACGCTCAACAATAATTGCGGAAAAATGATTATTGCCAAAAAAACTGCGGTTATTATTTTTAATAACACTTTCTGTTTTATCTTTTTTTTAAAATATTTTATGATACACCAAATACCGACTGAGGCAAATAGCTCTAGCAATACGGTTAAAGGAAGCGACCAACGGCTCCAATGTAATCCCAAAGAAGACAAGCCTAATAAAGTGACTAAATAAAGAACGGTGATTAACAAAAAGTTTTTCCAGAAAGGCTTCTGCCAACGAATAACACTCCAGATCATGGTAACATAAGCTATGAGGCTGATTACGGTGCCGTTCCAAGCCAGTGATCCTTGCCAATAAAACCAAAGATTTTTCCAAAAAGCACCACTTTTTCCACCCCAATCCGCTCCTAACCTGGAAGGATTTGCTTCTTGATGAAGAGCTTTTAATACGATTTGCCAATCCCCTAGAACAAAAGGATTAAAAATAAAATGAAAGATTATCAGTCCGCTCATTAAACATAATAAATCCAAAATAACAGTTTTTTTCCAATTGGTCTGTTTTAAGTTTCGCCATAAAACAGCCACGGCAATTGGCGCCACTACTAAAGCGCCGGTATATTTAGTAGCTAAAGTTATACCGATAACAGCACCGGCCGCCAAGGCCCAAGCACAGCGTTGTTTTTTAGTTTGGGCTTTAAGATAGTATAAACAACTCAATAAGGCGCCAAGATAACAAGTTGCCAAAGGAACGTCAGGGGTGGCAAAACGAGAGTGCAAAGAGTGCAAGTAATTTACAGCCAAAAGTCCGGCGGTCAAAAGTCCGGCCCAGGGAGAAGCGGTTAAGCGCCGTCCCAAAATATAAGCCAAAAAAATTGCCAAAACCCCAAACAAAACGGTGATGCCATGTGCAATAGCACGAATGATTTGCGGGTTTTTAATATACCATTCTTGCACACTGGATATTTCAGGATTAAGGCGGTGTGCCCACTGGTAAGCCACAGCCAAAACCACACCATCAATGTGGATCAAAGATTGAGCCGGCCAGTTATACCAACGAATATGCCATTTTCCCTCAGCAACCACTACGGCATTGTCAATAATATTGTGCTCATCAACATTACGGGTATTTTGAATATTCCAAAAACGCAAAACACCGCCATTAATGATGATGACTATCAATAAACCGACGACAATCCATTTTTGCTTTTTTTGTTTCACTTAAAAATATTATAACAAATTCATTAAAAATCACTCTCGGAGTTTATCTTTTACGGGAAAAAATAAAAGTAATCACAAAACACGCTAAAGCGACTAGAATAATAGCGGCGCCGCCGGAAAGATTTAAATACCAAGCTAGAATCATGCCGCTTAGTACTGATCCTACGGAAAAGATTTCTGACCACAGTAGAGTTTTTTTAAAACTAAGCTTAAGCTGTAGGGCAGTAACTACCGGTAAAACCAACAAGGCCGAGATTAACAAAACCCCCACTACCGGAATACTTAAAGCAATAGTTACGGCTGAAAGAATTATCAGTAAAATATTTAAGCCCCTCACAGGAACACCGCTAACTTGCGCGGCTTCTTCATCAAAAGAAATATAAACCAATTCTTTATATAAACCAAAAATAATACCGGCTACCACTAAACCTAAAATAAAAGTGATCCAAACATCAGCTTGGCTGGTAGTTATAATACTGCCAAAAAGATAACTGGCTAAGTCTACGCTAAAACCGTGCGCAAAGTTAATTAAAATAACCGCTATGGCCAAACTGCCGGATAAAAAAATCGCTAAGGCGGATTCGCCGTAAACTCTTTTGGTATAGCGCAAGCGTTCAATCAATAAAGAGGCTACTGAAGAAGTGACTAAAGCGGAAATAATCGGAGAAATACCGGTTAATAAGCCAAATGCCACACCCACTAAAGAAACATGAGCCAAAGTATCAGCCATTAACGAATAGCGCCTTAACACCAAGAAAATTCCAATTAAAGGCGCGATTAAGCCAATTAAAACACCAATTTCCAAACCGCGAATCATAAAAGCATAGTTTAAAAAATCAAGCATGGTGTTGATGATGAATTCTTTTAACGTTAAAACCATATACTTGCTCAATAATACGGTTGTCTTTAAAAACAGTGGGTGAGCCACAATATAACAAAGATTGATTCACGCAAGCAATAACAGTGGTTGCCTTGGCCACCAAATCCAAATCATGAGAGACTAAAACCAAAGTTAAATTAAAATCGGCGTGCAATTGATGAAGTAAAGCGTAAAATCGTTCTTGCGCTTTACTGTCCACGCCGGCCGTGGGCTCATCCAAAATCAGGATTTTCGGTTTTGCCACTAAGGCGCGGGCAATAAACACCCTTTGTTGTTGACCGCCGGATAAATCGTTTATTAAACGATTACGATAATCTAACATTGTTACTTGTTCTAAAGCATTGTTCACCAGTTGGTGATCTTTTTTAGATAAACGATGCCACAATCCGGCTTGCGCGTAACGACCCATAGCCACCACCTCTGCTACGGTAGCTGGAAAATGGCGTTCTCCGGTTATGACGTTTTGAGGAACATATCCCAATTGTGCGGGCTCAGCATCTAAATGGACACTGCCTTTGGTGGGTGTTAATAATCCTAAAATAAGTTTTAACAAAGTGGTTTTTCCGCCGCCATTGGGACCGACAATGCCTAAAAATTCTCCCGGTTTAATTTGTAAATTGATATCGGTTAACACCGGTTCGGTTTTATAAGCAAACCAAACTTTTTTGAGTTCGATAATAGGTGGTGCTGTAGTTATTGGCATTGAAGAGCAAGGCGTAAATTGGTTAAGTTGTCTTGCATGATGGTAAAATAATTTTTTTCTTGATTGATTTCTGTTGTCGTTAAGCCCTCTAAAGGATTTAAAACCAAAGTTTGGGCGCCGATTTCTTGCGCTAAAGTTTGTGCTAATTTCGGACTAACTAAACTTTCAAAAAAAACATATTTTATATTTTTTTCCTGAGCCAGTTTTGCTAGATCCGCTAACTGTGTGGGAGATGGTTCTATGTTTGGCGATAATCCGGAAATACCGATTTGATTGAGATGATAGTCGCGGGCAATATAAGCGAAAGCGGTATGGGCGGTAATAAAATCACGTAGTTTACAGTCGGCTAAACCGGTTTGATATTGTTCATGCAGAGTATTAAGTCGTTCCATTAAATTTTGAGCATTTTTGGTATAAATGACAGCATTTTTGGGATCAGCTTGAATAAAACCATGTAAAATGATTTGTACTTCTTCTTGAGCGAGACTGGGGCTTAACCATACGTGCGGATCAAGCATCGCTTGGCCATCTTCTTCTGAATTTTGGTTGATGATGTTCTGCCCTGCTGATATTACTATGGTTTTTGTGGACAGCTCTGTTTTTATTTTATCTCCCCACGGTTCTAATTTTCCGCCATTAAGAATTAAAATTTGACTGCTCTGAATATTTTTTACCTCCTGCGAAGATAATTCATAGTCGTGCGGTTCGGCGCCGGCCGGAGTGATGTTGGTTACCTGTGCCAAATCTTTGCCAATTTCACTGCTAAAATAGTACAAAGGATAAAAAGAAGCCGTTACTTTTAGCTTTTCGCCATTTTGTGAATTGTTTGCCGTGGAGTTTTGATTTTGAGCTTTATTCATCTCCAGCGTTATGATAATGAAAGCTATTGCCAGAATTAATCCGCCACTTAATAAACCAGATTTAACTTTTTTTGTCATGTTTATAGTGTAGCATAGCTATTTATATAAATTAAGCGAGGCTATCTTGTTGTTAAAGCAGATAGCGGTTTTGAAGTACAACTACCTCATACTGGAAACCATAAGGGTCGGAACAATATCTCACATCCTTCATATTCTTCATCACGTATGGTTGACCAATTTAATACATACGCGCGTTCTGGTGCATGAAGACGAATAAAGTGTTTCAGGTTCGTGGGAATATCGCGAGCAATGCCACTTTTCACTTCAATAGGCATTGGCTTGCCACTACGCACAATTACCACATCTACTTCTTGTTGTTGCTTGGTTCTCCAGTATTGGATACTGTCTGTTATTGTTGCCTGTTTAAACAATTCGCTCACTACGGTGTTTTCCGCTACCAAACCAAATAATGGAGTGAGTGGTTGTAAAGTAAATTGTTGCGCAAGACTATTTCGCAAGCCCGTATCAACCAGATAGACTTTTGGTTGTTTTACAATTTCTTTTGTACGATTAGTAAAATATGGTTTTAAGACATGCAACATAAAAGTTTGTTGTAATAACTCTACGCGATTGAGTAACGCAGTACGGCCAAGCCCTGCGTTTGTGGCAAGCGTTGGTATGGACAACTCTGTGCCTGTTTGGTGCGCAAGAAGAGTAAATACGTTTTTTACTTGAAGTGTATTTGCCGCGTAGTTCCAGTGTTGAATATCTTTGAGCAGATATGAATTGATTAGCTCTGATAGGCGTTCGGTTTTTTCTTTTGCGGTTTTTGATTCAACAACAGCCGGGTAACCGCCATACGTAGAAAATTCTATGAATGCAGTATTGACTGCCAAACACAGTGTTTCAGTGAGTGCTGAACTATTTTGTTTGGCGAGTGAATAATAAGACACAAGTTCCGGATGTTGCCATTGCAAAAATTCTTCAAATGATAACGGCCAAATAGGAATAACACGCTTGCGCCCTGCCATGCTTTCGTCAATGTTCAGATACCAACTTGCAGAACCTGTGAGAATGATTTTGAATTGTGGGTGATGGTCGTGAAGTACTTTTACAATGGAACCGATATTTTTGGATTGTTGAAATTCGTCAATGAAAATATAGTGGCGTTCTGTTGTTTTTATTGGAAGAAGTGCAAACACTGTTGCTTGATTAGACCAAATGCTTAAGTCTTCCACTCGGTCTAAATCAAACCAATGAATATGTGTTTCTGGAACATGCAGTTGGTTCACAAGATATTCTTTTAGCAGTTTCAGCAGAGTGGTTTTTCCAACTTGCCTAGGGCCATTAAGAAGAAGAATATCTGGTGAAGAGAGTTGTTCAAGAATGGTAGTAAAAATGGTTCTTTTTTTTACCATATGTGTGTAGTGCATTAAAATAGTTATTACTTTTTTATTGTAACACATTAAAAAAGTATAATCAAGCGAGGCTATATTATTGTCTACATTGTCAGAATAAGTAATTTATAATATGATTTTGCTATCTATTATTGATTAGATTATCAAAATGACAAATAGAAGAACAAAAGAGCTGAGAGGGCATGAACAATCTCCGGAAACGGCTTTAAGAAAATTAGCTACAGAGTATTTAAAAAAACCTTATATCATCAGTGGTGCAACCCCCCCCGCTGTGTTAGAAAACCGTAAGGTTGACGAGGTTTTATGTTCTTTAGCAGAAACTTTTGCTCCACATAAAGATCATGTTTTTGGTATTTTTGTTACCGGCAGTCGAGTGCTGGGGTATAATAAATTAGGGAGTGATCTTGATATAGATTATGTAACACATGGCATTGCCAATGTTAGGCCTTTTAATGAAAGCGTTATCCAAGCTTTACAACAGCAAGAATTAGACGTTGCTGTAGAAAATGCTGCTACTATTGATGATCATTTGCACATTCCAGAAGACCCTCAAGAATTTGTTAGTCTATTGGATAAAGAGCCGGAATTGTTTGCTTATTTATTTGGTTATTTTCCTTATCAAAATGAAAATTTATGGCTTACTCGTTTATCAGCCCTAGCGGTTTGGCAAAACTTGGATGCAGAACATTGGCAGGACTGTCTTGAAAATGCTGTTAATATTTATGCCGAATCTTGGTCGCCTGTGATTACCAAAATGGCTGAGCCAGATAGATTTGGATTACCAGCAGAAAGACTTAAAAAAATTTTTCCCAAAGAATTATTTAAAGCACGAGCTAAAAAATTTGGACTACCTCAAAATCCGGCAGGAGCATATAAAAAATTGCTTAAATGGTATCAAGCGCATGAAGCAGAGTTACAAGATGCGGTTATGTTGCCGGTTTATCAAGGTGTTTTAAAAGAGTTATAATTTAAACAACATAAAATTTATTTTATCTTCGGACAAAAATCCCACATATAGTGAAACCACACGCGAAACGAATCGGCAATTTGTTGGTTCACAATAACAGTGAAAGAAAAATCTTCTTCTTCAAATCCGCCAAGGCGCATATTGGATATAATATTCACATGGTCGCCAAAAATATCAACAGCGCCACCAGGGGCGGAATACCCTTTGGGTAAAAATTTATAATCTTTTTTTACATATTTTAAAATTTTTGGAAATTTATCGCGTACTTCCCAATCAAACAAGTGATAGAACCGAATTTTTTTTCTTTGGGTTTCTTTGTAAAATTGCGGGTAAAAATATTTTACGCGCTCATCCAGCCACGCACCTTTTGCGCCGATAAAATAGGTGGGTTGTCCAACGCGCACCATGTCGCGCATATAATTTTTCCATCCTTCCAGGCCTTTATAAACATACACTTCATCTTCTTTTGGGGTGGTGTGATAGAGTTGTTGTAAATCAGGGAGGTTTTTTTGTAATTGCGATTCTTTTTCTTTGAGCAGTTCCATTAGTTTATTCGGGTCAACCGGCTTATATGAACTGTCACCTTTTTGTACAATAGGGAACACCAGGCCTTTTTCCATCATTCTATTCAACACATCATAAATATTGCGACGGTTAATGTTTGTTTCGGCAGAAATGGTACTTACCGAAGCCTCGCCCAATTCAAGCAATTTTTCGTAAATTTCAGCTTCATTTTTGGATAATCCAAGGTTTTGTAATAGTTCTAAGTACATAAAATTGTGCTAATATTAGTATTTTTTGTTATACACAGCTGTGGTGGTATTTGCCACTCGCTATTTATCATATAGTATTTGCCCCAGTTAATCAATATTAAGTTATCCACTCTATATGACACACTTACTTTCTCTTACTCAAACACAAGGTTATTTGTTACTGGGTTTGTATGGCGCGTTTATGATTGCTATCACCTATTTTTTTGCCAGATCAAAAAAATACAAAAGCATTCAAGGGTTTTTAGTGGCAGGACGCAATGTAAAGTGGTGGCTTGGCGCTACCAGTATCGCGGCTTCATGGATATGGGCGCCCGCATTATTTGTTTCTGTGCAAATGGCGTATCAAAAAGGCTTGGCTGGAATTTTCTGGTTTACCTTCCCCAATATTATTGCCTTGCTGTTGTTTATATTTTTGGCGCCAAAAATTCGTGCAAAACTTCCGTATGGGTATACGCTTCCACAATGGATTCGGTATCGCTTACAAAGCGAACGCGTACATAAAATGTATTTGTTTCCCTATTTCTTTTATCAACTGATGGCAGTCACTGTGCAGTTGTTTGCCGGTGGAAGTTTGGTTTCGTTATTAACCGGCATACCGCTGATATACGCCATGTTGATTATGGCCGTGACTGTGTTGATTTACTCTTTTGTTTCCGGTTTGGAATCTTCTATTGTGACAGACTTCATTCAATTTATTTTGATTATCATAGGTATAGTGGTGGTGGTGCCATGGGCAATTCATGCGGCCGGTGGTTTTGGTGCAGTCAGCGCCGGTTTTGGCGGTGTGAGCGGTCAGTTTACCAATATTTTTGACCCTTCAGTTGCATTTTCTTTCGGCATTGTCACAGCCATTGGTTTAATTTCCGGTGCGATTTCCGATCAACAATATTGGCAAAGAACATTTGCCATTCAGAAAAAAAATCTTGTTCCTTCGTTTGTTTTTGGTGCCATTATGTTTGGCATTGTGCCATTGGCGTTATCTGCGCTTGGTTTTCTTGCGGCCAATTCAAGCATTGGTGTTGTTCTGCCTGCCGGAGCAGATGTTTCTCTGATTGGTGTGGCAACGGTAAGTTCCTTGCTTCCTGCCGGTGCTATGGCCATATTTGTTATTATGTTGTTGAGCGCTTTGTACTCCACACTTGATTCCGGCGTTATGGCCGCCAGTTCATTATATGTTACCGATGTGGTGAAATATACTGATACGGAAAAAGGAATTTTGCAAAAAATAGATGAAGATCGTTTACTCACACCCGAAGAAGAACAACTGGGGAACCAATTGGATACCAGAGGCGTATATCATTCACGAAAAGCCATGGTGCTTATCATGGTTTCCGGTTTTGCGGTCGCGCTAGCCGCCAACTATATTCCCGGGTTTGGGTTAAAACATTTGTGGTGGATATTTAATACGGTAGCGGCGTGTGTGGTTGTGCCGACAGTGCTGAGCTTATATTGGAAGCGGCTTTCTGCGCGTGGTGTATTTTGGGGCGTGTTAATTGCTTTTCTTGCCGGTATCCCTTTGTTTGTGTATGGCAATATTATTGATAAGCCCGTATGGATTGTTGGCGCTTCATTATTTATTATCGCTGTGAGTACGGCTTTTTGTGTGGTGTTTCCAAAAAAAAGTCACATTCTAACCCAATGACACACGGTTTATAACTGTTTATTCATCGTGTTCTACTTTGGACGAGTGTACTATTTTAGCAATTTTTCCCTCATCGGTTATTTAATAGGTCGCTGTCGTAGACCATCCGCTCCCTTGCGTTTCGCCATATCCCGGCCCCTCTGACCCGCCTACACTTTAAAGTATTGAATTTACAACACAAAACGGACTATTTGATAGAATGAGAGTGTCTAAACAACTCATTTTATAGTCCGTTATGCGTATTATATATACTACACACGATTATTTTCGAAATCAAATCATTAAAAAAATAGAATCGAAATGGCGAGAGCGATTGAGATTTTGATTTGAAGTATTGAGCCTTTCACCAATCAACAGCTTGTGAATTCTGGAGATTGTATCAATGTGGATTTTTTAGATTTTGTAGGAAGACAAGTAATACAGATTGTTGTTTTTGAGATACTGCAGTATAATTTATGTAATTACATAAATGAGACAATATGAATAAAAATAAAGCTATAGTATTAACCGGGATTTTTATTATCATCGCAGTGTTGGGGGTTCGTTATGGTCGAAATATTTTTTCTATAAAATTATTCGGCGATTATAACATGCAAGACATTTTTAATTTACAAAAAATGGGTTTGAGCATGGAGTCTTCTTCTCTGTCCAGTATTCATGAGCCGTTTTATTATAATCGTCTTGATTATCACCTTGGCATTATAGATTCATATATAGATCAAATACAAAATCAACAAAAGCAAGCTGAGGATTATTTTGTCCAAAAAAATGGGCTGTATCCATTAGGTGTGTATTCTAGTCTCAACCCCACCCAACCGGATTCTCAAACAGTGGTTGAAACAATAAAAAAAGATATGCTCGATTTGGGCGAAAAAATGCATGACAACGATGAAGCAAAAGCTCAAATTGAAGCAAAATACGATGCGTATTTTACCGCTCTTTTGGATGTGGCAAATCTGCATGATCAGTTGGTAGATTATACTCAACGTGAAAAATATAAAGACGACAATTATGCTACCTATTATGAATTGGATCCGCAATTAACTGAAAAAATTAAAATTTTTCAACCCATACAAACAGAATTGCGTGCGTTGGTGAAGCAACGAATGGCTGCGGCCATTCCGGTTATTTCGGAAGATACAACAGACCCATTGGATACGATAGTGCTGGTTGCCAATACATTAAACAACGATACCAACAAAGCGTATGCGGAATTTGAAAACTGGCAAGCCGCGGAAACCGATCAAAAAGATGCGCAACTTTTGGTGATGCAACAAGCATTTGATACTTTGATGAATGATTTGGATATTTATCAAACGAAATTGGAAAATAATAAATCGTACGATGTTATTGCAATCGGAACCGTAGTACCGCATTTTATAACGCAGGTGAATGATTTTTCAAATCAGTATGAAGTTGTGTTGCGTGACATTAAAAATAATGAATTTGATGATACCGGTACGGTGACGGCAGATGATTTAGAAATCAGCCTAGACCTTGTTCAGATGCAGTATCAGTCTTTAATTGTGGTTGCAAATCCGCAGTAGTGGCGAGTAGAGAGTTGTGGTGAAAGAATATTTTGGTGTATACTGAAAAAAAGAAAGAATTAATATAATAAAAATATACGTATGAGGAGAAGTTTATTCTATACTGTAGTATGTGCGGCGGTGTATTTGTTATTTGTGCCGGTTCGCACGCTCGCGTGGGATGTGGCCGCCACATCCATCACGCCGAGTGAAGGAATCACAGATATAAGCGAAATGGTTCCGGATACACACGAAGGAACCATCGAAGTGCTGAAAGCATTTCAATACACTTCAACAATGGGCGAGGTGGAATACACCGCAGTATTCACGATTGATGAAACAGATGGTGTTGCTATCGCAGGCGCTCCAATGGTGTTAAGTATGGGTGCAGAAATACAATCCCTGCAATACGATACAGACGCCAAAGCATTCACCATTGAATTTATTACCACTCCATTTTATATTCCAAACGAAGAAGCTCTTTCTTCCATGTTCCAAATTATTTTTATTGAAACTGTGGCAGATCCAAGCCCAGAGAACCCCGAACAATCCATGGGACCGCCAGCATCTATGGCGCTAGGGTACATTTCCACATCTGTGCCGGAGTTTCAACTGATGCCGCCGGAAGGCCCTGAATCCATGGGTTTTGGTTTAACATTAACCGGCCCTGCGGGAGTGACTGGATTTTTTAAGATGTATATGCCACCCACAATGCTTACGCTCATGGGTACGATGTCCGGAAAAACAGTAACGGCTGATGATTTGGCGGTTTTCATGGATGGCACCCAAGCTTCGTTGAACATGACTGAAACAGAAGAAGGCGGAGTATTAACAGAAGTAAGCGTTGTGTTTGCGGAAGGAAATACTCTTACAACTTCGCGCGTTACTTCTTCTATAGAACAAGCGTCTTCCGATACCGTGACAAGAGAGGTCATTACAAAAGAACGTTTGCCACTCAGCTTGGCGTTAAAAAAATCAATTGTTTCAAAAAATAAGGCGACGCGTTTGTATGGTTGGTTAAAAAGCGGAAAACAAGGAAAGCAAATTCTTATTTTGCAAAAAAAACAGGGAGATGATAAATATGTGGTGATTGCTCGCGTACGCACAAAAGCCAACGGATATTTTCAACGCGTGATTAAACGAAAGAAAGCAGGTGATTATCAATTGAAAGCAGTGTACAAGAAAGGAAATAAAAAAAGTGATGTACAGACATTGACCGTGGAATAATATATATACGTTTTTGTGAACAATTAATGTTTTATTTCATGCGTTCCATTCGAGGTCTTGTATTGCATAATCAAACTGTGTTTTTCATGCTGATTTAAATGTGTTGCTTGATGCCCAGCAAAACATCACCGACGACACACATATTAAAGCAGTACTTCCAACCATTGAATATATTATTCAAAAAAAAGGAAAAGTGGTGCTTGCGTCGCATTTAGGAAGACCAAAAGGAAAAATTGGACCAACTCTTCGCATGATTCCCGAAGAAAATGATTTGCATTTTGCAGAACAACTTGCAGAAGGTATTGATGTCTATATGGGAATAAAACGTTGATTAGTTTAGGCAACGAATTTTCTTTTTTTCAAATTGAAAGCAATACAGCCACACAGGCATTTAAAGTGTATTTTGAAATTTTGTGGAAACAAGCAAATAAGTAAAAAAGAGGCAGTACCGTGCGGAAAGTGTTTTTTCAAACACCCTCAACGCGAAATCGGTACCGCCCTCACCTTCCAGTCTTATTTTCTTCGAAATGCAGGGGATAATTTTATTTTTTCCCCCACTCCATCATCGAACGATATTTTTTGGCAGAGTTCTATCCCTACCAAGATTTTCTCCAATTCCCGCACAACTTCAGGCTCACAACAGCAGTGATCAAGACAATGGGTTGGCATTGGCCCTGGCCAATCATCGTATTTTTCGTCCTCCACTTCCACCAAAAGACCACGGTGGTTACTATTGTCTAGTACCAAAAACATTTTTGTACCCCGTTTTTTTTCTAACCCCGTATCAATCAGTTCCATAACACTCCTTTCAAAACCGTGGATAATAGAACCCACGGTTTTTTGAAAAAATATTCTTGGTCTTTCTTTTTGTCGCACTATTTTGACAAAAAGAACAGATAAATATATAATAGATATATAAATTAAGCAATATATATGTCGGCGGATAATCGAGACCGTTTCAAAACTGGCTCCTAAAAAGTCATTTTCTATGCTATGTTTAGCTTCAAATCAATTCATTAACATGTTAAGAAGCTAAATATGACAAAAAAAACGACATTG
>Ga0208953_1000727_pt1 | contig 25250 bp, 16 predicted proteins | sample RifOxyB2_FD_184033 | JGI IMG/M metagenome (GOLD analysis project Ga0208953, IMG submission 184033) | Groundwater microbial communities from Rifle, Colorado - Rifle Oxygen_injection B2 (SPAdes) | ecosystem: Environmental > Aquatic > Deep subsurface > Groundwater | place: USA: Rifle, Colorado...
AAAGCTTTTTTCAGGGTGGCGTATTTTATCCCGGTTATAACCACCATGGTGGCCGTGGCCATAATCTGGCGCTGGCTGTATAATCCGGAGTTCGGCCTGTTCAACCTGGCGCTGGGGTATCTGGGATTACCGGCGCAGAGCTGGCTGTCCAACCGCTGGCTGGCGCTTCCATCGCTGATCCTAATGGCCGTCTGGAAGGGATTCGGTTATAACACCATAATATTCGTAGCCGCGCTTCAATCCATTCCCGACTCGCTTTACGAATCGATCGCTCTGGACGGGGCCAACACCCGGCAGGAATTCTGGTACATAACGCTGCCCATGCTGCGGAACACGGCTTTCTTTGTGATAGTAATGACCACTATAGGCTACCTGCAGTTCTTTGCCGAGCCGTATATAATGACCGGAGGCGGGCCGCTGAACTCAACGATGTCGGTGGTTCTTTATATGTACCAGCAAGGCTTCAAATTTTACAACCTGGGCTACGCTTCGGCGATGGCATATATACTTTTCGGGCTTATCTTCGCGTTCACCACCCTGCAATTCCGGGCCCAGAAAAAACTTGAGGGGACTTTTTAATGGCAACCACGAAATCGGACCGGCGTTCCGCCGCTTATAAAATCGCTTTTTACGTTTTCATGGTGGTCTCCGTTATCATAACGCTTTTTCCGTTCGTGTGGATGTTGTCAACCTCGTTAAAGAGTCCGGGGGAAATTTTCACCAAGCAGCCCACCATTCTGCCGCAGCTTTGGACTTTGAGCGGATACAAAAATCTTTTTGCCGCGGTTAATATGTGGCTGCATCTGTGCAATAGCGTCATTTATGCGGTAAGTCTCACGGCGCTTTCCGTGCTATTCAACGCCATGGCGGCTTACGCCTTCGCTAAACTAAGGTTCCCTGGCCGGGAAAAATTATTCGCTCTGCTGCTGGTCACCATGATGGTTCCGGGGCAGGTTACCATGCTGCCGGTATTCCTTATATTGAAATCATTGGGCCTGCTCAATTCTTACGCCGGGCTGGTCCTGCCCGGCTCGGCCGCGGTCTTCGCGATATTTATGATACGCCAGTTCATGATGGAGATCCCGGAAGAGATACTCGAAGCGGCGCGCATAGACGGCTTCTCGGAATTCGCCATTTTCTGGCGTATAATGCTGCCGTTGTGCAGGCCGATAATCGCCACGCTTACGGTGTTCAGTTTTATAGGCGCGTGGAACGATTTCCTGTGGCCGCTGATAATCATGCTGCGAGAGGATAAATACACGCTTCCCGTGGCTTTGGCCAGCATAAACGGCCAGTACAACACGGACTGGGGCTTGCTTATGGCCGGCGCCGTGGTTGTGGTGCTGCCGGCGGTTCTGATCTTCCTGATGGCGCAAAAACATTATATAAAAGGCATAGCCGCCGGCGCGGTAAAGGGCTGAAATCTTCGCGGAGAAATTATAAATGCTTAAAAATAAATACGGTTATTTTTCAGACGGAGGGGCTTCCTATACTATTACCGACTGGCGCACGCCCAGGCCTTGGATAAATGTGATCTCCAACGGCCGGTGGGGCGTGACCGTTTCCCAGGCCGGCGGGGGGTACTCATGGCTTGAGCATTCCATGCTCAACCGGATAACCCGCTGGCAGCAGGACACGGTGGGCGACCATTGCGGGAAATTCCTGCTGCTGCGTGACAACGACACCGGGCGTTCCTGGTCGATAACTCCGCAGCCGCTCAAGCCGGTCTTTCAGAAATATAACTGCGTTCATGGCATGGGCTATACGGTTTTCAAGACCCAAGCCTTTGGCATAGAGGCGGAATGGACTATCTTCGTCCCTCAGGGCATGGATTGCGAGGTTTGGACGCTCAAACTGAAAAATATTTCGGGTAAAAAGCGGAATATTTCCCTCGTCAGCTATCTCGAGCTGCTTCTGGGAGTGTTTCCCGACTGGCACAGGGAATTCCATAATCTCTTTGTAAAGACGAGCTTTGACAAAAAACATAACGCCGTGCTGGCCGACTCCAATCTCTGGACCGCGCCGCTTCCGGGCGACGCAGGCTGGAACAAGGGGTGGCCGTTCACCTGCGTTTTCGCGTCCAGCGCGAAGCCTTCTTCCTTCACCTGCGACAAGGAAAATATTTTCGGCGCGTATAACTCCTGGCATGATTCGAGGATCTTAAAAGAGGGCGGCCCGCTGTCCGGGCGCACCGGCATGGGGTTTGAACCGGTAGTCGCCATGAAATTCGACCTCAGGCTTGCCGCCGGCGCCTCCAAAGAAATCAATTTCATGTTGGGCGCGCTGAAAAAAGACACTTTCAGCAAGGACTACCCCGCGTACATGAAAGCTTTGAGGAAACCGAAGGCGCTGTTGGAAGAAACCAAAAGCCACTGGCTTGAGTTATGCAACAGATTTAAGGTCAAGACGCCCGAGCCCGCCGTGGACGCTTTGATAAATTACTGGCTGAAATATCAGACGATCTCGTGCCGGATGCTTGGCAGGACCGCCTACTACCAGTGCGGCGGCGCGTTCGGCTTCAGGGACCAGCTGCAGGACAGCCAGATCTATCTGGCGCTCGATCCGGCTAAGACCAAAGCCCAGATAAAAATGCATTCGGCTCACCAGAAAAAAGACGGTACCGTGCACCACTGGTGGCACCCGATATCGGAGGAAGGGCGGTTCACCGATATCTCCGACGATCTGCTGTGGCTCCCGTTCGTCGTGGCTAATTACCTGCATGAGACGGCGGATTACGGCATCCTTAAAGAAAGAGCCGCTTACTACGACGGCGGCAGCGGGACTATCTATGATCACTGTCTGGCCGCCATAGAGAGAGTTTTGAAGCGCCTGAGTCCGCGCGGGCTTACGCTTATGGGCGAAGGCGACTGGAACGACGGCTTGAACGGCGTAGGAGTAAAGTGGAAGGGCGAATCCGTCTGGCTGGCGCAGTTCTTTGTGCACGTGCTTAATTCTTTCTCGGAAATTTGCGCCAAGACGGATAAAGACAATAAGCGGGCCGCGCACTACCAGCTTGAATCCCGAAAGCTTAAGAAAGCGCTGATGAAATACGCTTTCGACGGAAAATGGTTCATGCTCGCCACAAAAGACAGCGGAGAGATCCTGGGCGTCAACTCCTGCAAGCAGGGTAAGATCCATCTCAACCCCCAGACCTGGGCGGTTATAAGCGGGGTGGTGGAGGGCCGACAGGCTAAAAAGCTGCTTGCCGTAACCGAAGACCGGCTTTACCGCGATTACGGCGTACTGTTGTTTACGCCGGCCTATTCGGTAGTTGATAAAAATATCGGTTATCTGACCCGCTACGCGCCCGGTATCCGGGAGAACGGCGGCGTTTATACCCACGCGGCCACCTGGGCCATCTGGGCGCAGGCTTTAGCCGGCAATACTGAAAAAGTTTATGAGACCGTGGCCCGGCTGTGCCCGCCCCTTTTATCCATGAAAGATCCCGATAAGTACAAAGGCGAGCCTTATGTCACCCCCGGCAATATAGAAGGGCCCGAATCAATTAACGAAGGCAAAGGCGCGTGGACCTGGTACAGCGGCTCCTCCGCCTGGCTGTTTAAATGCATAACAGAACGGCTGCTGGGCGTGCGGGTAGAAAACGGCAAACTGGTAGTTGACCCCAAGCTGCCCGCGCACTGGAACGGATTCACGATGGAACGGCTTGTCCGCGGACGGAAAACACGCATAACCGTGAGCAAGCCGGCGGGCTTAGTGACTGAGAAGTACGAGATCAAAACGGAGACCCTGTGAAACCCTTAACCATACCCGAAATGCGCGGCGGTAATTTTATTCTGGGCGGCAAACCGGTTTTCATATATTCGGGTGAATTCCACTACTTCCGGTGCGATCCCAAAGATTGGCCTGACCGGCTGGCAAGGGCCAGGGAAGCCGGCCTCAACGCCGTGGCCTCCTATATCCCCTGGCGCTGGCACGAAGTGAAGGAGGGGGCTTTTGATTTTAACGGAAAAACACACCCCCGCAGGAATCTTGAAAAATTTTTACACCTGGTTTCCGAAAGCGGCCTTTTCTTTGTGCCGCGCATCGGCCCGGTTTCAAACGGAGAGATGATGAACGAGGGACTGCCCGACTGGCTTTCCGAGACATACCCTGATGTCTTCCTTGCCTCCAACGAGGGGAAAACCATACACCACCAGTCCCCGCCCGCGTATAACAGTCCCAAATTCCTCGCCAAGGTGCGGGCGTGGTATGAAAAACTGGTTCCAATGCTTACCTCCTCCCAGTATCCCGCCGGCAATATCCTCTTCTTCCAGCTCTGTAATGAAATAGGAATGATAAACTGGCTCGGCAAGATAGGGGACTACGCCGCATATTCAGACCGCATGTACCGGGACTTCCTTAAAAAAAGATACGGCGGCATAGGGAAGCTTAATTCGGCGTATAAGTCATCTTATAAGGATTTTTTCGGGATTAAGCAGCCCACCAATAAACTGGAGGAAGGGAATCTCCATTGTATGCTGGACTGGGGAGATTACTATAAGGAATATTACGCCGTTTATTTCGAAAAACTCCATTCAATGGTGAAAAAAATGGGGGTCCGCACTCCTGTGCTGGCTAATATACCGCAGTTTTACGATTATGACCTGCGGGGCCGCGGGATATATTCACCCACCACCACTATAAAGTTCGGTAAGTTCGCCGAGAAGGTTCCAGGGGTCATTTTCGGGGGCGCCTATCAGATGCGCCGCCTGGATTACGAGAATTTTCATGACATAGCCATCACCTCCGCCGTGGTAAAGAGCATAACGCCGGAGGGGTCGCCCGTGATCTGCGCCGAACTCCAGACCGGCGTCTTAAGCGATAAACCCAGGCTTTATCCCGCCGATGTCGAGCTTAATCTTAAAACCACTTTCATGAGCGGTGTTAACGGCGTGAACTGCTACATGTTCGCCGGAGGGACCAACGAGGGCGGGGTAGGCCAGTTCGGCCAATACCATGAGTGGCAGGCTCCGGTGGCTTCCGACGGGCGGTTGCGCAGCCATTTTAAAAGCCTCTCCCGGTTCGGGGAGTTTATAAACGGAATAGGCGCCTGCGCCGCGGAGATGGCGCCCTCGTCCGACCTGGATCTTGGATTTTACAACGATTATTACAATACCGAGTACCTTGACGGCCCCATGGCCGACAGAATTTTCGCGCTGCGAAACGAGTTCTTTTTCGATGGTCTCGCCCGGCAGTCATATCTTTCCGGGTATCAAACCGGCCTGGTTGACATAAAGAAGACCCCGGCTATAAAGGCTCCGGCACTGGCGGTTTTCTCCACGATCTTCATGGATGCGGCTTCCCAACGGAAGCTTTTTACCTATGTGAACAACGGGGGGAAACTGCTTTTTTGCGGTGAAACCCTTCTGATGGATGAGAGCTGGAAGCCCTGTTCCCCGTTCCTCGATTCCCTCGGTTTGAAGGCGGAGAAAGCCGGCAAGGTTCGCACCATAAAGTTCTTCGGCAAGGAAACCTACCTCCACAACCAGGATATAAACATCTTCGGCAACTTGTTGCCGGACGACAAAGTGATAGCCGTTTATAAAAATAAGCCGTGTGGGATAGTGCGCCGGGTAGGTAAAGGTTCGCTGTGCCTTTTGGGATTCCACTTTTCCGATAAATTCGATTATTTTAAGCCGGCTTTCGACGCGGTTTGCCGGGAGCTCGGAGTGCGTAAAAGTGTGGAAACCGGGGGCTACGAGCTGGTTACAATGCTGCGCCGGGATGCGGAGGCCGGGTTTCTGTTTATCGCGAACTACCATGACGATGAGACCGCGGGCCGGATAGCCGCGGATTTTAACGGTGATAAAATAGAATTCCCGCTGCTCATGAGGAACAGGTCCGCCGTTATAGTTCCCCTGCATTACAAGTTGAACGCCGGCGGTATGGTCCGCTACGCCACCTGCGAAATCACTTCAATTAACCACATGAGCCATGGTCTGGAGATCGGTTACAATACGGCGTCGGCGCGAACGGATACGATATGTCTCACGGGGGTCGGCGTTTCCTCAGCCGCGGCGGAGGAGGCCGAAGCCTCCGTGCTCAGGCGGGACGAGGGTATGATGATTGAAATACGGCACAAGCCGGGATACACTGGTGGGAAACTGACGATTTATTACTGAGGAGGCTGTTTTATGGCTGAAGTGGAATTGACCAATATTTCCAAGATTTTTGAAGGAGCCTCGCACCCGGTTTTAAGCGATATTTCATTTACGGTCAAAGACACGGAATTCGTTTCGCTGCTTGGCCCTTCAGGTTGCGGGAAAACTACCCTGCTCAGAATAATAGCCGGACTGGAGGAGCAGACATCGGGCAATCTGCTGATAGGCGAGCGCGATATGAACCGGGTCGCTCCGCGCGACAGAGATATGGCTTTCGTGTTCCAGAATTACGCTTTGTATCCGCATTTTTCGGTGGAGGATAATATCTCACTCGGACTCAGGCTGAGAAAAATAGACAAGACTGAGATAGCGGCCCGCGTGAAAGCCACCACTGAAATGCTCGGTCTTGACGCGCTGCTGGCGCGCAAGCCCAGAGCCCTTAGCGGCGGACAACGACAGCGGGTCGCGCTGGCCCGCGCGCTGGTCCGCAACCCCAAGGTATTCCTGCTTGATGAACCGCTCAGCAACCTGGACGCAAAACTGAGGGATAAAACCCGGGGCGAGCTCAGAATGCTCTTTAAGAAAGTTAAAGGCACGGTCATCTATGTTACTCACGACCAAATAGAAGCCATGACCATGTCCGATAAAATAGTGATCCTGCAGGATGGGAAGATCCAGCAGATCGGCACTCCGAACGAGATATACGAAAAACCGGCCAATATTTTTGTCGCCACCTTTATCGGAACTCCGCAGATGAACATTTTGACGAAAAAAGAGATGCAGACAATGGGCTACACTTTAACCGGCACGGAGACCAGTCTGGAAGATTTCACCTGCGGAATCCGTCCGGAAGATCTGGAAGTGTCCGTTACCGCGCGCCAAGGCTGGGTAGAGGGGGCGGTGGACCTGTGCGAGCCTACCGGGGCGCTTACGACGCTGACCATTTCCGTCCCGGGAGCCGCGCTCCGAGCCTCTACCACGCTGAAATGGCCGTTGAGTCAAACCCGCGCATGGTTTACTTTTAAGCGCGAACATATGCATTTCTTCAGCTCCGCCGGAGGCGCCAGGATTAATTGAGTATTTGATGCCCCCGGGCCCTGATGATTTCAGGATTTTTTAGTTTATATTACCAGACTCCGCAATCCCGTCACAGAAAATAGGGCGCCATTACCCGCTATCATATAATTGATGCGGGGCAAATATGTCTATAAAAAATAATCGGATGACCAGAGCGGAATTCGCCATAGCGTTTCGCGTTTTGTTGGCGCTGAGTGTTTCTGCGGCCTGTCCGTCCGCTCTGCGTGCGGGTGAAGCCGATATTTTTTTAGGCGCCGCCGATGCTAGGGGGGGGCTCTTCGACTCATATGTCCAGGCTATCAGGGATAACGGAATAATTTCCCAAAAAGGTTTTCAAAGATTGGGGACCACATGGGACAATGAATTGGAACGCGCAAAAAAACTTTTTATGGGGGCGCAGACAAAAGAAGACGTCTATTACGCCCTGGTGGCTCTCAAAAATTCCATACACAATACTCATTCGACTATCAATGTTCCCGATATGCTCAAGCCTCGGGGCGATAGCCTATCTCTTCCATTTAAGCTTGCGCCGGCAGGCGCATCAAATCATGACTCGCGCGTATTAGTGACACAGAGCGGGCTTCCACAGGTGAAACCGGGATTTGAGCTTGTTACATATGACGGCAAAAATTTCCCCGCACTGGAGTACGAGTATCTGCAATGGCACGACAGCAATTCGCCCGAACTGCTTAAAATAGAAGCAGCGCGATGGCTTACGCGCCGCTATGACTACGAAGTGCCTCCGCCTTCCACCAAAACGGTGGGAATCTCATTTTACGATTTAAAGACGCAGACAACCGTCCAGGTTTCTCTTGAATGGCGAAAACCGCCGAAGCCGGCCGTTGAACAATCGTCACCATGCGGCATGAATACCGGGAATGACGGAGACTATAAGGATTTTAAATTTGATTTCGCCGGATTAAATTACTGCGTCTATAAAGACCAGGCCAGCAGGACGATCATCCTGCGGTATTTTTCGTTTTATTATTATTTTCCCGTGATGCGCCTCCGGAACAGGACCGCCTTCCTGTCCTATAGACCGCGTATCGTGGACCTTCACTCCAATTATCCGCCGGAAAGCCGGCTTTCACAAATAGACGCGGCGGAACTGCGTAAATATCTGGCGCGGCAGAAATGGAACAGTCTCCTTATTGACGTGCGGGAAAACACCGGCGGCGCGCTGCCGGATGATTTGCTTGGGTTTATCGCGCGTAAACCGTTCCTAATGGATACGCGCAGCTTTGTCTATACGCCCCGAATGCGCCGCAATAGGAAGACTTTTGATCAAGCTACGGAGCATTTTGGCCCCGTAAAAGACTTCCTCGCGGAGGATATGGCTAGCAATAAGGAGGCAGAAGAATCTTTCCGCTATCAGTATTCATATGCCTGCCAGCATAAATGCACGCGTGCGGATATGATGAATTCGGAAAAACGGCCGGATATGAAAATAAAAAAGTTCGACACAGCCGTTCTGTCGGGACCGTTGTGCGTAAGCTCCTGCGACCAGTTTCTAAGCATCTTTAAATATAACGGCATGGGCAGGGTTTTGGGACTGCCGTCACGCGGAGGCACAATGCCTTCCGGCATGGACGAGGAATTTGTGTTAAAAAACGGAGATAGGTTCAGTATACGGCTTCCAACCGGAATAGGCTACAGGCCAGACGGAGAGGCGTTGGAAGGCAATCCTGCTATGCCGGACGTGTTCCTCTATCCGCGAGAAAATTATCTCCGGACAATGCTGGAATATATGAATAAGTAATTTGCCGTTTCCGATTTTATCGTGTATAAACCAGGAGGTGGATTGAAAATTGTACGAAGCGCGATAGATGTCTGCCTTGATACACCCGGTTTGGATGCTGACCTCACTGCAATGCCTAATTTTGAATTTCACGCACCCGTACACTGGGGACTCTATCCTACTGAAGCTGTGCGAGGTCCTGGAAGGGGGCGCCTATCTATAAAAGGTATAATTAGTATGTTAATGCACATAGGGAACCATTTTTACGCGTCATGAAAAAGATAAAAAACAGCTAAAATAGCCGGATAGGAGCTTGCGATGCCTAAAAAAATACTTTTAGTGGAAGATGACCTCAAGATGCTGGATGTGATGCGGCGATATCTTGAGAACCGCGGATTCTCCGTTATTTTTACCGACAACGGTTCCGAAGCTCTCATGCTTGCGCGCGATTCAAATCCGGACCTGATCGTGGCGGATGTGGGATTGCCGGGGCTGGATGGCTTCGGTTTGTGCAAGGCGATAAAATGCTCGGCCGAAACCGCCGCCGTTCCGGTAATAATAATTTCGGGAGGCAAGACCGAGGACGCCGATATCGTTGCCGGCTATGACAAGGGCGCCGATGACTATCTTACCAAGCCTTTCTCATTCTCCGTGTTGGCGGCAAAGATAAACGCCGTGCTGCGGCGATATTCCACCGGTTCGGGGCCGGTTGCCCGCAAAATACGTGAGCAGGGGCTTGAGCTGGATCCCATCGCCCGCACTATGAAACTTGGCGGCAAACCGGTGGCCTTGACCCGTAAAGAGTTTGACCTGCTTACGCTGATGCTGGAAAAAAAAGGACGGATACTGGGAGTGCCTTACATGTTGGAAACGATCTGGGGCTACGACATGGCCACCTATGATAACCCTCATACGGTTGAAACCCATATTTCTTCCTTAAGAAAAAAACTCGGCCCCAAGCTTGCCGCCCGGCTGGTGAGCGTAACCGGACATGGTTATAAATTTGAGTAACCCCGGGACGCGAAAAAATATGGACCAACAACCACAAAAAGAAGTCAATTGTCTGCAAGAAAGGAAAAAAATGGAGGCCCTTGAACGCTTGTCCTGTAATGTCGCCCACGACTTTAATAATATCCTGGGAGCCATAGAGGGGTATGCCACGCTGGCTGCTATAGACGGCGCCAGTAAAGATGATTTGCCGCGTGATTTGCAGGAGATACGCAACTCTGTCGCCGAAGCCGCCGCTCTTGCAAAACAGCTTCTCTTTTTCGGCGGCATGCAGATGTTGTACAAGACGCCCTGCGGCGTTAACGACATAATAGCGAATACGCTGAAACGAAAGGAACTGTCGCCGGGCGAAGATTTCAAGGTTGAAGCGCGGCTTGCGCCTGGATTGCCAGCCATAATAGCGGACGCCGAGCAGTTGGAACAGGTGCTGGCAAACCTGCTGGTTAACGCGCGCGAGGCTATGCCGGGTGGCGGAACAGCCGTCGTAAGCTCCTCTTCCCTGCGGTTTGAGAGCGTCGCCGTACATTCTCCTTACCCGCTGGATGCCGGGACTCTGTTTATAAAGATCTCTATCCGGGACAGCGGGGGGGGGATAAGCGCGGAAGTTTGTGAGCGGCTCTTTGAGCCCTTCTTTTCTACCAAAGAAAAAGGCTGCGGAGTTGGACTCGGTCTGTCAATGGTTTACGGTATGGTTAAACAACATAACGGCTGGGTAGAGGTTAAAAGCGAGCCCGGCCGGGGCAGCGAATTTTTGATTTTCCTTCCTGTTGCAAACGGCTAGCGAGATGCGGTGACCACCTTAGTATTTGATGTGTTTGTCAGCCCTATAACCCTCCCCCTCCAAGCAATGCCCCGCCGATACCCTGTTTAATTTGTCGCACAGCGTTTATTCGATATATTGAATCGGCACACCATGTCTAACATTTGAGAAAAAATTGAGCCTGACCTGAAGTTTCCATTAGCTTCGCACTGTATGCTATAGAAGCCGGAGGAAATTTTATGAAAAACAGGGGATTGAAACTTATCGCGGAACTGGCGGCCGTCTGCGCCCTTATATGCTCCCCGGCGGTCGCCTGCGCTGCTGGATACAAAGAACTCTCGGCGCGGATTCTCAAGTGCGCGGAAATAAACATGCTCAAAAAAATAGCCGTCCTGGAGTTTTCCGCCAGGGGAGGAGCGGGTAAAAGCGATACGGAATACGCCGCGGAAAAGATAGGGCTTTACCTAGCCGGTTCGAAAAAAACCGCGCTAATAGAACGGGCGCTGCTCGCGAGAGTTCTGAAAGAAACACAGCTTTCCTCAGCCGCAGGCGGCATGGGCGATAATGCCGAGATCTTGAAAAACATCCTTTCGCTCGACGCCGTGGTAACAGGAACAGTTTTCCCGGACGGAGAAAAACTCATAGTGCTGGCCAGGGTCATCGAACTGAAGACGGGACGTGTGATACTGGCAGCCGAAGCCGAAGCGGAGCGCCTGCCTTCGGACTTATTTGATGGCAGTTTCGCCGGAATGGAACCGCCCGATGTTCCGTTCCCGGAACTGCCCATGGATTGGAACTCCGAACCTGCCGCCGCGCAAGCCTCCTTCAGGGATGCCGTGGCGGATAACAAAAGCCAATCCTGCCCGGACCGGCGGAGCCTGCTCACGAAGTTGAATGCCGGGCTTGTGGATACAAAAGCCCGGTATTGGGCGATTAAAATGAAGGCTCCCGGCTTCAGCATGCAAAACCTCAAAAAAAATCCCGGCAGCGAAATAGGAACCCCCGATGTCAAAGCCAGGTTTTATAAGCTGCTTGCCGCGTATTTTAAGAGCGGGGAGGCCGCGCCTCTGGAGCCGGAAAAGATATCGGCCGTCCTGGACTTGATGGAAATGGAAAAGCGGATCTCGGACGAATGCGGATTGTACTGAGGGATGCCCGCCTAATAGCCTGGCTGGGCCGCTTCTGGCGGAAGGAATGAGGAAAAATATATGCACAAGACTCTTCTGGTGGCGGACGACGATAAGACTTTTCACCGCATAATAAGCCGCGTGTTCGCGAATACGGAGTGGCAGGTAAAAACCGCAGAGGACGGCGTGGCGGCTCTTGAGAGCATCGTGGCACATATGCCGGACGTGATATTGCTTGACCTTAATATGCCGCGCCTTGGCGGGCGGGAACTGTTGTCCCGCATACGCGGTAACCCCCGGCTGGCCATGATACCGGTTATAATACTCAGCGGTAACGGCGCGCCACAGGAGCAGGCCATGGAATTCGGGCTTGGGGCTGATGACTTTATTTCCAAACCTTTCAACACCCGGGAGTTGGTTGCAAGAGTTGAAAGCGCCGTGCGGCGCGCACGACGCATGCTTAGCGCAAACCCGCTTACCTTTCTGCCCGGGGGCCCGGCTATTGAGGAGGAGGCGGCCCGGCGCATAAAAGCGGGAGACCCACTGGCATTTTTTTACATTGACATAGACAACTTTAAGGCATATAACGACAGCTATGGCTATCTGAACGGAGATAACGCCATAAAATCCCTTGCCGGTTTGTTGACGGACCTGGAAAATGATTTTACCGACGATGATATCTTTCTGGGCCATATAGGCGGGGATGATTTCACGGTGATGGTCAATCCCCGCAGGGCGGAGGAAATGGCCCGGACATTAGCCGCGGGGTTCGACGCGATGGCTGCCGGTTTTTACAGCGAAGCCGACCGCACGCGCGGGTTTATAACCGCAACGGACCGTTCCGGGGAAATACGGGACTTTCCGCTTATGACTCTCAGCATCGCCATAGCCACAAACGAAAAACGATCGCTGGACCACTACGCCAAGATCGTGGATATTGCCAGCGAGATGAAAAGGTATCTAAAAAGCCTTAAAAACCGTTCAGGCAGTGTTTATCTGAAAGACAGAAGAGGGGATTAGCAGTCGCTTGGAAGCCCTATTCGGAGGTGTTTTGAGCGGCTTTTGACTTCGGACCAGGGAAAATTATCTACTTGAGACTGTGAGTTTGGCAGCGCAAAACGCAAGCTGAAATCGGCCTGCAGATCCCGAAAGTTTTTTAGCAGGCGGGTTCGCCTGTCTTGGAGGGGCATCCGTCTAAGGCGGACGCATGCGCAAGTATTGTATTATAATCTTTGAGGCGCAGATTCAGCAACGGTTGGGGGAGGGGCTGCAGAGAGGTTGCTTGCGATAATTGCTGGTGTTCCTGTTGTGTATGGAATTTTAACCGCTTGGATTGAGGTGTGCTATGTCAGAAGAAAAGAACGATCCCGCCGCCACCGATAGCGCCGGCCAGAAAATTTTACGCAAAGATGAAGCGGCCTATCATACTCTGCTTAACAATCTCCCGCAGAAGATTTTTTTTAAAAGCGCGGAATCAATATATGTCTTCTGCAACGAAGCCTATGCGAAAGACTTGAAACTAAAGCCGGATGATCTGGTGGGGAAAACGGATTACGATTTTTTCCCGCGAGAGCTGGCGGAAAAATACCGCGCGGATGACAAACGGATCATGGCGGTCGGAGTAACGGAAGAGCTCGACGAGGAGTATATCCGGGACGGCGAGAAGCGTGTTATTCATACGGTCAAAACGCCGGTGACGGACACACAGGGATGCGCGAAGGGAATTCTCGGGATCTTCTGGGACATCACCGACAGCGCGCGCGCGGAGCAGGCTTTGCGCGAGAGCGAGGCCAGGTTTCACTCCATATTCACACAGGCCTCGGATCTCATTTTGTTGCTGGAGATTCCGCCCAAGGGGATACCGGTCATTCAGGACGTGAGCGACTCGGTCGTCCGCCTTCTGGGATACGCGCGTGAGGACCTTATAGGCAAACCAGTATCGGTTCTGGACCCCCACGAAGTTACCGATGAACTCCTGGCCGGCCGGCGCCGAAAAGCGGCCGCCGGCATAAGGTTCGAAGTGACGCACCGCTGTAAAGACGGAACGATCAAGGAGTTCGAATGCTCGGTTAGTCCGCTGCCGATCGGCCGAAAAACCCTGGCCATATCGGTAGAGCGGGACATTACCGAGCGCCGAAAGATGGATGAGGAACTCCGGTTCCGCGCCGCCCTTCTGGATAACGCCACCGATTCCATCCACGCCCTGGAAATTGACGGTAAACTTATTTATGTTAACGAAACAGTAGCCAAAGCGACAGGGTATTTACCGGCCGAGCTTCTCGGTAAAAACATCTCCATGTTGGATTCTTCCGAAGACTCCGTGCTCGTTTCATCCAGACTTGCACAGTTGCTTACCGAAGGGGACGCCCGATTCAACGTGTTGCGCGTCCGGAAAGACGGAACCTCCTTTCCGGTAGAGGTTTACGCCAGTGTGATGAATCTGGAGGGAAGAAAAATTATTATCGCGGTGGACCGGGACATCACCGAGATAAAGCGCGTGGAGTTGGATATGCGCGAATCCTACGAGATCCAGGGCGTTCTTAACGCCATGCTCCAACACTCCTTAATGCCTCTCCCGCTGCAGCAGAAACTGGCCGATCATCTTGCCACCCTATTCTCCATTCCATGGCTTGCGGTGGAGCCTAAAGGCTGCGTATTCCTCGTAACCGGGAGGACTCTGATTTTGACGGTTCAGCAGGGACTGGCCCCCGCACTGCTGGTCGCCTGCGCAAAACTTCCGTTCGGGAAATGCCTGTGCGGCAGGGCCGCTGAAAGCGGGGAGATTGTAACCTCAAACCACATTGGCCCGGACCATGAGATCGTCTATGAGGGCATAAAGCCGCACGGCCACTATTGCGCCCCCGTTATCGCCGCCGGTAAAACTCTGGGGGTCCTCAATCTCTATTTAAAGGAGGGGACCGAGATAACCGGAAAGCGGAGGGATTTTATTAAAGCCGTAACGGATATCCTCGCTGCGGACATCCTCCATGCGCGGGTCGAAGAACAGTTTGCCCATTCCCAGAAGATGGAAGCGATCGGCCATATGGCCGGCGGCGTCGCCCACGATTTTAATAATATCCTTACCGCGATAATGGGCTACGCCGGTTTTCTGCGCGCGGCGCTCCCCGCCGGCGATCCGAATTGCTCCGATGTGGATCAAATAACCGCGGCCGGAGAGCGGGCGGCCGCCCTGACCCAGCAATTGCTGACTTTCAGCCGGAAACAGGTCGTTCAATTTAATGTCCTAAACCTGGACCAGATAGTCCCCGATATAGTGAAAATGGTCCGCAGGATGATCGTTGAGGATATCGAGTTTAAGACCTTCCTCTATTCCGCTCCGGCAAATGTGCTGGCCAATCAGGGGCAAATAGAACAGATTATCCTGAACCTGGCGGTCAACGCCAGGGATGCCATGCCGAACGGAGGGAAGCTGACTTTTGAGACCGCCCAGATAGAGTTGGATGCGAATTATGCCGCTGACCATCCCGGTGTTTCTCCCGGCCGCTACGTAATGCTGGCCGTCAGCGACACCGGCCATGGGATGAGCCCGGAGATTGTGGCGCGCATATTCGAGCCTTTCTTCACTACCAAGGAACAGGGCAAAGGGACGGGACTTGGGCTTTCCACCGTTTACGGCATTGTCAAGCAAAGCGGCGGGAACATCTTCGTCTACAGCGAGCCCGGCAAAGGTACGACTTTTAAGATTTACCTCCCCAGCGTCGCTGAGAAAACAGCGGAAAAAAAGGTGGAAAAGACAGCCCTTTCTTCGTACCGCGGGACGGAAACGATTCTGCTAGTGGAGGATGACGAGTCAGTACGCAAGTTCGTCTACCGCCTCCTGTCGCAGAACGGATACTCCGTTCTGGAAGCGGCCACCCCCAGGGAAGCCATTAAATTCTGCGAACTTCGCCATGACATCCATCTGATGATCACAGATATAGTCATGCCGCAGATGAACGGTTACGAATTATCCAAGGTTACGGCCACAATGGTCCCCCGGATGAAAGTGATCTTTATGTCCGGCTACACCGATAATGCCCTCACCCGCCAGAATATCTCGGAACCCGGCCGGGTATTCCTGGAAAAACCGCTGAAAGTGGCGACTATCCTTCTTAAAATCAGGGAAGTTCTGGAGGGCCGTCCGCAATGACTCAGGAACCTGTTCCCCTGGGAGAGGGATCGGCGGCCGAAGAAGTGGGAAACGGCGCCGACATGCCGGAGCCTGCGAGAATTCTTATTGCAGATGACGAGGCTCCGATGCGTGAGGTATGCCGCCGGGCCCTTGAGGACGCGGGTGTCGCCGTAGAGACCGCGTCCGGAGCGGAAGAGGCGCTGACCCTGTTGCGCCGCGAAACGTTTGATATCATCATAACCGATCTTCAGATGCGCGACCCGCGCGCGGGCGTGAATTTGACCGAGGCGGTGCGAAGCCGCTGGCCGGAGACGGATATTGTTATCATGACCGGCCGGCCCTCTTTGGAAACCGCGATCCCCACGCTTAAAACCGGCGCCGCCGATTACCTCATCAAGCCGTTCTCCATGCTGCACCTCCAGACCGTAGTAAAGCACCTGCTGGGAATGCGACGGCTCAGGCATGAGCTGAAGCACGAGAAGCATATTTACCGGAAGCTGGCCGAAGACTATGCGGTGCTTAAAAGAGTCGAACGGCTCAAGGCCGGCATCATTGGGAGAATAAGCCACGAACTGCGGACCCCTGTCACCATCGCCCGCATGGCTGCGGAAATAATTAAGGCTGAGATTTCTCCTTCCGGCCTGGACGGCCTTGTGAAACTTGACAGCGCTTTGCGCCGGATGCAGGCCACCGTTGACGACCTGTTGCTTTTCTCCCAAACCCAGGACGGCGACTTTCAGATCACTAAGTCGGCTGTGGACCTCTGGTGTGTCCTGGAGCAGCTACTTGCCGATTATAAGCCGCTTTGGGAGGAACACGGGCTGCGTGTAGATAGCGTCTTGGAGGGTGAAAAGCGGCCCCTGCTTGCGGACGCGGAACTTGTGAAAGCGGCATTTTCGCGGCTTCTGCTTAACGCCATCCGGTTTAATCATAAGGGCGGTTCTATCAGTGTCCTGGCCCGGTACGGGGCGGGAGAGACCTGTTTTTCCTTCACTGACACGGGGGAAGGCATCCCGTTCGAGGAACAAAATCTGATTTTTGACGGGCTTTATCAGGTTGCCGATCACCTGACCCGCAAGGTCGGGGGGTTGGGAGTCGGGCTCGCCGTGGTAAGCCGCATAGTTAAGGCGCACGGCGGAAGTGTTTCTATAAAAAGCGCTCCCGGAAATGGCAGCACCTTTACAATTATCCTTCCAAAACAAGACGCAATATGACAGTTTACCGATAGTATGTAAACCGTAATTGAATTACCCCGTGTGCCTTCCGATAGATTGATCACATGATTTGAAGAGAACTGGAGCGCTCTCTGATATTTTAGAAATAACACATTGTAAATAATCGGCATGGGTTTAGCGACTGAATAACAGGATAAAAACCCGCCCTGATAGGCGGCTGAAAAATTTGCTATTATTTGATAAGATTGAAGTGGTATGGGGTGGCCTGGGGATGGTTCCCCGAGTATAGGGGCCGGCTTTTCCCAGGAACTTGCTTGCAAGAAGATCATAGTTAAGGAGAGCGTGACTTATGAAAAGAATAATGCTGTTAAGTTTAATGTGCGTTATCACGGGTGTCGCCATCGCGGAGGATAAACCTATGACTGAGGACCAGAAAACCCTGTACTTCCTGGGGCACAACGTGCTGTCAAGGAACCTGAAACAGTTCGAATTCACTCCGGAAGAGTCTAAATATATTCTCCTCGGCCTTACCGATTCCATGAATAATATCGAAGGCAAAGTGGACGAGTCCTATGGCCCCAAGATAAACGAGCTTGTAGGCAGGAAGCAGGCTGTCGTGGCGCAAAAACAGGCTGTCGTGGCGCAAAAAGAAAAAGACAAAGGCAGGGCTTTTCTTGAGAAAATGGCGAAAGAGAAAAACGCCAAAAAACTTCCCAGCGGCGTGATCTATATACCCATGAAAGAGGGTAATGGCGCCAGCCCGAAAGCCACCGATATGGTGAAAGTTCATTACCACGGCACTTTCCCGGACGGTAAGGTGTTCGATAGCTCCGTGGATCGTAAAACCCCGGCGGAATTCCCTCTTAACGGAGTTATTCCCTGCTGGACCGAAGGCGTGCAGAAACTGAAGATCGGAGGAAAGGCCAAGCTAGTGTGCCCCTCCGATACGGCCTATGGCGACAAGGGTATGCCTGGCGCTATTCCCGGCGGAGCCACGCTGGTGTTTGAAGTGGAACTGCTTGACATTGTGAAAGCTGAGACGCCGGTTGAAGTCGGGATGCCGGCGAATGCTCCGGCCGCTGAAACGGCAAAGCCGGCTGATGTTAAAGATGTTAAAAAATAAGTCTTTTATCCGTACAATAAAAAAGCCCCGGCTGGCCGGGGCTTTTTTATTGCCATTGCCAGTGCCTTATTCCCCGGGAACCGGAGGAAGTTGACTCCCTGGTTTTATAATAACAGACAAGAGTATGGATGCGGCCAGGATGCCCAAGACCACGCTGAGAGACAGAAGCGCGGGAATATGTATAAAATTCGAAACCATCATCTTGAGCCCCACATAGAAGAGGATTATGGATATGCCCGTCTTAAGGAACCGGAACGAATCTATGATGGCGGCCAGAAAAAAATAAAGGGAACGCAAGCCGACCACGGCGAAAACATTGGAGGTGTAGACTATAAAAGCCTCCTTTGAAATGGCGAGTACCGCCGGGATGGAGTCCACGGCGAAGATAAGGTCCGAGGTTTCTATAACCAGGAGCGTGGCGAAAAGGGGGGTGGCGTACAAGACTTCTTTTTTTACAAAGAATACGCCGGTATCCGATGTTTTATCCATTGGCATGAACTTGTTCAACAGTTTCAGGACCGGATTCCTGCCGGGATCCATCTCCCCGTCTTTTTGCAGGAACATCTTGACCGCGGTGAATAGCAGAATGCCCCCGAAGAGGTAGATAATCCAGCTGAAGGCGTTGATCAGGCCCACGCCGGCGAAAATGAGAATAAAGCGCATGGCAATCGCACCCAGGATGCCCCAGGTTAATATCTTCGGCTGGTATTTACGAGGGACGCCGAAATAGGCGAAGATCATGATGAATACGAACATGTTGTCCATCGATAACGAGTACTCTATTACGTAGGCGGTAAAAAACTCGAGCATCTTTTCATAGCCCAGCATATAGCCGGTCAAAAATCCAAAGATTGTGGCGATAAATACCCAGAATGAACAAAGGAGTAAAGCTTCTTTCCGGGAGATCTCATGGGCTCTGCCGGCGGAGATCTTAATGTCGGCTATGAACAGGGAAAGGGCGGTTACTCCGAAAACGATCCACATTATTTCAAGATTGGTCATGCGGAAATTATACCTAATACATAAATGGATAAAAAGATGCCGTTCCCAGAACGCCGATGCGTACGCTTGCCAGTAAGGATTAATATAGTTTAAAATACCTTATCAAGGGGATATGCCTGATTGTTTGGAGAGTTCGCGCCTCAGGGCGGCCAGGGGTCTCTTGGCGGATACCGGAACGGGTTATCTTAAGACGTCCGGTGATGATCCGCCCCGCGCATTAGTTAGCAGTCTGCTGAAAAACCCTACTCGGAGGTATTTTGAGCAGATTTTGAAGCCGAGCCGAAGCGATGCGAAACGAGCATTCTCGACTAGGGACTGTGAGTTGAACAGCGCAAAGGCGCAGGCGAAAATCGGCCGAAAGACCCCGAAAGGGGGGTTTTCAGCAGACTGTTAGGCGCGCAATGTACGACAAATGGAGGTGGTATGGAAAAAACATTCGATATAGTGCTTCTGCTGGCTCTGCCGGCTTCCGGCAAATCCGAGGTCAGAAGATATCTGACCAACGTGCCCCCCGAGTCTCTCAGAAAGGATTTTCACATAGGCGAAAACTTGCAGCTTGACGACTTCCCTTACGTGCATCTGATGCGCCGCATAGACGACGAACTGTCCGGGCTTGGCAAGGCCAGGATGTTCTTTAAAGCCGGCGATAAGCCTTTCATTAACCCCAATGATTGGGGCACGCTTATCCATATTCTCAATGAAGACTATTATGACCTCATGCGGAAAAACGTAATCAGCGCCGAATCCGCCGGCCGGCTGCTTATGCTGCGCATAGATAAAGCCGGGGAAAAAGCCGGGATTTCCCCGCGCCTGGCAAAGCTGGACGCCGCAACTTCCGGCGCTGTGGCGGCGGCGCTTGAAAAAGAAGCGCGTGCGCTTCTGAACGAAAAACATGCCGCCTATCCCGCTTCTTTCGAAGGCAAGACCATTGTTATGGAGGCCGCCCGGGGCGGTCCTGACGGTTCTTCGATGCCGTTAGAAACTCCGTTCGGCTACCAATATTCTATCGGGGAACTGGCGCCGGAGATACTTGAGCGCGCCGTCATACTTTACGTGTGGGTTACCCCCGAAGAATCCCGCAGGAAGAACGCGGCGCGCACGGATCCCAACGACCCCGGCTCCATACTGCACCACGGAGTACCGATAGACGTGATGATGAATGATTACGGCTGCGACGATATGGGGTGGTTGGAGCAGAACAGCGAGGTTCCCGGCACTATCACCATCGTTAAAGGCGGAAAAAAATATCATCTGCCCGTAGGGCGCTTTGACAACCGCGTGGATAAGACCAGTTTCCTCCGGGAAGATAAGAAGCTCTGGGCGAAGGATAAGGTTGAAGAGGTGCATAACGGCCTCAAAGCCGCGACTGATAAATTATTCTCCTTATCCGCCGTGGAGCGGAAATAAGTTCTTCGGCGAAAATAAAGCCGTCCGCCGGAAGGCGGACGGCTTTGTTCGGTTTTTACGGCGCCTTATACCGGTGATTCTTATATGCCAATTAAAAAACAGGAAGCATGGGATTCAAGGATAGGCCTGGTCCTGGCAATGGCCGGGAACGCCGTGGGTTTGGGAAATTTCCTCAGGTTTCCAGCGCAGGCGATCCAGAACGGCGGCGGCGCCTTTATCATCCCCTACCTTGTCTGTTTCGTACTCATGGGTATCCCGTTGCTTTATGTAGAGTGGGCCATGGGGCGCTATGGCGGCAAGTCCGGGCAGCACAGCGCGCCGTTCATGTTCGATGCCATGGATAAGCGTTTTTTTTGGAAATATATAGGAGTGTTCGGAATATTCACGAATCTTGCGATCGCGGCGTATTATTGTTATCTGGAATCCTGGACGATGTCGTGGGCATATCATTCTGTGGCGGGCCATTTCATGGGGAAAACGCAGGCGGAAGTGGCCGTTTTTTTTAATTCATACATCGGGCTTGCCACTGTAGAACCTGTCGTTTTCTGGATTTTGTGCGTACTGCTTAACACCTGGGTGCTGTCGAGGGGTCTTAAAGGCGGCGTTGAATTGGCGGCAAAAATAGGCATGCCTCTGCTTCTTATTTTTGGCGTGATCTTGGCTGTAAGGGGGGTCACGCTTACCGCGGGAGAGCATGGGGCGGTATATAACGGGGTTCTTGGGCTGAGTTATTTGTGGGAACCTGATTTCCGTTCCATCTGGGATCCCGTGGTGTGGCGTAACGCGGCGGGACAGATCTTTTTCACGCTTTCACTGGGGATGGGCTGCGTCCATTGTTACGCCTCATACGTAAAATCCGGCGACGACATCGCCCTGAACGCCATGAGCGCCGGCTGGATGAATGAATTTGTGGAGGTGGTGCTGGGTTCTGCGATTATTGTCCCTATAGCGGCGGGGTATCTAGGGGTGGATAAAGTTGTTGAAATGACCAAAGGCGGCAGCGGTTTCGGCATCGGGTTTGTGACGCTGCCGTTCCTTTTCGCCCAGTGGGGCGCGCTGCTTTCGGCGCTGGCCGGGTTTATGTGGTTCGGACTGTTGTTCTTCGCGGGCATAACCTCGTCTCTGGCGATGGGAACTCCCTGTATGGCTTTCATGGAGGATAATTTCAGCTGGGATCGCAAAAAGGCGGCCTGGACTTTCGGCGCCGCAGTATTGTTGTTGGGGATTCCCTGCGTATTGTCGCAGGAAGCTTTTAATGAATTCGACTATTGGGTGGGCACCATCTCGCTGGTGGTATTTGCCATGGCGGAAGTAATCCTGTTCGCGTGGATATTCGGAATGGAAAAGGGCTGGAAAGAAATAACCGACGGAGCGGATATAACCGTGCCGATAGCTTTCAAGCACATAATCAAATATGTCACCCCGGTGTTCCTGCTGGTGGTTTTTTTCGGCAGTGTGCCGGAGATGTGGGCGGCCCTTACAAAAACTATCACACCGTATGTCGCCGTCGCGAGAATATTGCTGGCGGGTTTGTTCGTGGGGATAGCCAGGCTGGTCTATATCGCGCATCGAAAACCGGGAGCATTATGAGCGCGAAAGCATTATTAATGCTTATCTCCGCCGAAGCGGCGATCACCGCTTTCACCGTCTATTTTTTCTGGAAAGTGGTGAGAACTCCTCCCAAACCCGCGCCGGAGTCTTTTCCGGATAGCGGCGATGTAAAACGTTAATCCTGTTCCCCCAACTTTTTTGGCCCGAAAATCGCAGTCGAAGTGTTATGCTATTGGGAAATGCATGCGTTTTGAGGAGGGAAAATGAAACAAACATCCGGCACTTATTTGGCTTTTCTGATTTACCATGTTTTCATTTCCATACCGTTATTATCGGGCGCCCCAAACGCCGCCGCGGCTGAAAAAACCGCGGGCCAACCCGCGATATCGTCCGCCGCTGCCGACAAGGATGCGTTGTACCGTATTGTTCCGGATACGGGCATATATCTGGGCTGGATGCCGGTCGCTTATGTAAACGCCGGGGAAAAGTGGACCATAGATCTTTCCCGATATATGGACGTAGATGCCCTGACGGGAATTGCGCCCGCGGATAAGCCTGGAGATTCAGCGGCCCCGATAAACCTTAACGGCCGGTTTCTTGAAATAGCCATTTCGGAAGACCGCCTGGGGCTGATCGATATGGCGGTAAATATACATACGGCGAATACCTCTAAAAAGATCTATCTCACGCTCGTTGTTAACCGTAAAACCAGCCGGCGGTTTACATATACGCCAGATAAGCCGGTAAAGAAAGCGGCTGTTGCTGGGACCTTTAACGGATGGAGCGATGCGGCCAATCCGATGAAGGATGATGACCGGGACGGGGTTTGGGAGGCCGTTGTTTCTCTGGACCCGGGATCCCATATGTATAAATTTGTTGTGGACGGAGAATGGATATCCGACCCCGGCAATCAAAGCCGTTCCAATGATCAATACCGAAATTCGCTCCTCACTATCGAAGGGGACGGGACAAAGAGCCGGCCGCATCTTATCGCGAAACGGCAAACGCAAAAGGGGATAGTCTTGCAGGTGGTGACCGCGGAATATAACACACCGCTGTCTAAAATATCCGCCATAATCCAGGAACCGGATGGATCCAATCGGAAAGCGGAATTCAAGATTGAGAAGGATTTTCTAAATGTGAATGTGGAGGGGGCAGGCGCCGGTTCATTTTTGCGCGTCGTGGTCATGGACGACAAAAGCGAAGTGTCCAGCCCGCTGAGGATTCCCCTGGGGCCGCAAAGTATTTTTCGCTGGAATGATGCCGTCATCTACTTTGCCATGCTCGACAGGTTCAGCAATGGCGACCCGAAGAACGACGCCCCGACTAAGGATTCAAATATTCTTTATTCCGGTGAGTACCATGGGGGGGATCTGTCCGGCCTGGCTGATAAGATAGAAGACGGCTATTTCACGCGGCTAGGGGTCAACGCGATATGGTTGTCGCCTGTTTATCAGAATCCGGATAAAGCATTTCAGGAATATATCGTTCCGTACCGTTATTTTTCAGGATATCATGGCTACTGGCCGACCGATTTCTATAAAATCGACCACCGGCTTGGTGATATGGCGCTTCTGAAAAAAGTCGTCGCCGCCGCGCATCGCAAAGGCATCCGCATCCTTCTGGATATGGTTTTTAATCACACGCATATCGCCCATCCCTATTGGAATGAACATCCGGAATGGTATATCCCGTTAAAACTCCCGGACGGACGCGAGAATCTACGGCTCTGGGACGAATACTCGTTCACCACCTGGTTCGACCGGTTCCTCCCTACGTTCGACATGAATCAACCGGCGTTAATCAAGGCGCTTCTTGAAAACGCGAAATGGTGGCTGGATGAAACGGACGCCGACGGATTCCGGCTGGATGCGGTAAAGCACGTTCAGCATCAATTCTGGTGCAACCTTCGTAAATATCTGCGCCAGACCGTGGAACAAAAACGGAATGAAAGGCTCTACATGGTCGGTGAAACGTTTTTGAGCCGCCAGGGAATTATGGAGTTCGTCGGCCCGAATAAGCTGGATGGGCAGTTCGATTTTCCGCTCTACGACGCCATTATCCCGGCATTCGCCAAGGACGGGAACGGGTTTCAAAATCTGGACGCTGCGCTGGAATCCAGCGAGAGAATCTATGGGAAGGAAACCATCGCGTCTCCCCTGGTCGGCAATCAGGATAAACCGCGGTTTATGGCGTTCGCCGACGGCGACCTTCCGGACGATACCATCCGGGACGATCGTGAGGTCGGCTATGCGAAGCCGCCGAAAGTGGATCATGCTTCATCTTATGCCAGACTGAAAAACGCGTTGACATTCATTTTCACCATAGACGGGGCGCCGCTGCTCTACTATGGGGACGAGTACGGCCTGACAGGCGCCGGAGATCCCGATAACCGCAGGGATATGCGATTTGCCGACGAGCTTGCCGGACAGGAAAAAGAGATGCTCGCGTATAGCGGGCGTCTAGGGCATATCCGCGCCGGCCATCCGGCATTACGGTATGGAAACCGGCGCACGGTATTACTTGAAGCCGATCTCTACGCCTATACCCGCGCCTATTTCGGCGATTGCGCGCTGGTGATCTTTAATAAATCCTCCCAGGCGCAAAAGGTGCGAGTCCTGGTGTCTCCGGACATCCCGCCCGGACGGTATATAAATCTGCTGAAAAATCAGGAAGCCGAGGTTGATGCCGCGGGGATTTTAGAGACAATCGTTCCCCCGATGACATCAATGATCTTTGTTAAGCTATAAAGGCGGGTTTATTGTATAGATAGGCGCATTTGTATTAAAAGCGGATGCTGTAAACCATAAACAATATCCGAAGATCCATAACTCCGGCATTGCTTGCGCTGATAATTCCGGCGGATCTTCCGAATCAACATGAAAGCTAACAGTTTCCCGGACATTGATAGGCCTTTTGGCCCAATGACGTATGGGGCTAAAGCCATTTGTGCGGCGGCGTGTTGTGTGGTACCATATGTATGGTAATATACAGGGACATTTTGCGGAGGCAACATTTATGAAAATATTATTTACGTTGGTTATGGGAG
>Ga0208953_1000731_pt1 | contig 25150 bp, 27 predicted proteins | sample RifOxyB2_FD_184033 | JGI IMG/M metagenome (GOLD analysis project Ga0208953, IMG submission 184033) | Groundwater microbial communities from Rifle, Colorado - Rifle Oxygen_injection B2 (SPAdes) | ecosystem: Environmental > Aquatic > Deep subsurface > Groundwater | place: USA: Rifle, Colorado...
AATCAGCGCCACGCTTGAGGATCCCCAGGCGCTGATAGCGCAGGGGAAAATGCGCTTCGACCTTTTCCAGCGCGTGCACGGCTACACCATAAACCTTAAACCGCTCGCACGCAGGGCCTGCGACATAGCGCCGCTCCTGCAGCATTTCACAAAGGGCGGACGCCGCCTGTCTTTCACTCCGGAAGCCAGGGTTTACATGGAAAATTACGCCTGGCCGGGCAATGTGCGGGAGCTGAAGAAGTTCGTGGACCTGGTTTCCGGCGGCTCGCAAGGGCGGGTGGACATAAACGCGGTCCAAAAACATTTAAAAAGCCGCGACGCGGAGCGGCCCGCCCCGGCGCACGACGGCGGACTTTACGCCTACGCCCTGGCCAATGGCCTTGAGGCGGCACTGGAAAAAGTTTCAGGAGAGATAATAACCAGGAACCTGCGGGAAAACGAGGGCAAGAAAACAAAGACCATGGCCGATCTCAGAATTTCCACGCGGCTTTTATATTCGACCCTTAAAAAACTGGGCATCGAGCCGGAAGGAGAAAAGAAATGACCACCTCACCCGACAGCGCCAAACTCCTGCACGATCTGCGATCCAAGTGCTCCAGCCTTAAAAGCGCCGCCGAACTTTACAAGGATTGTTCCGCGGCGGAAAAGAAAGAGATGCTTGCCCTGATGAATGCCGCCGCCGCGGAAATAGTGAAGATACTTACTCAGATAGAAAAGGCCTGACGCCCCGCCCCGCACTTTGCGCCTTTTGGCCGGGCGTTAACCTTGCCGGTTACTTTCAGCCAAGATTAAGGTGTGTGAATTTGGTTTTCAGGCGGCGGTGGTCTATTGCCCCGGCATTAAGAGTGCGCGGACGGAAACGGGGAGACGGCTGACCGGGCGGTCTTTGCTATGGCAAAAACGACCGCTACACCGAGCGCGGCCAGCCCGGCAAGCAGCAGCAGGCCCGCGGGCTGCATCTGGTCCATAAAAACAGCGGCCATGATCATCGCAAGAAGGCTGAAACTCTTGGACAAAACTCCGAGCAGGGTAAAATTGCCGGCCAGCCGGTCGGCGCGCGACCGCAATTGTACCAGTGTTGTTCCCGAAACGGAGAATAAACCCTCTCCGAAGCCGGATATCATTATCATGCCGATCGCGAAAACCAGGCTCCGGTTAAGCGAAAAGAGCACTGTCATCGCGCCGAACAGGGCAAGCCCGGCGCCAAACACCAGCTCCAGCCTGGCTGGGGCCGCGATCCGGCCGCAGACGAGGGCGCCCAGCAGCACTCCGGCGCCCGCAAGCGCCACGAAGGCGCCGTAACCGCGCGGGTCCACGTTCAGATATTTGGAGAAGAAAGAGATCTCCACGGAATAGATCGTTCCCAGGGAAAATCCGGCGGCCGCAAAAGCGAACAAGGTCCTTTTCAGATCCGGCGTATTTACCAAAACTTGGAATATGCTGCCGCCCCCGGCCGCTCCCGACCGGGCCTTAGCCGCCTCCCCCGCGTTCGACAGGCGCACGGCCCCGACCAGGCAGCCGAAGACAAAGAAGGTCGCCGCGTCTATCTTAAAACACAAACCTGGCCCGAATAGCGAGATGAGAACCCCGCTCAAAAGCGGGACCGCCACGTAGGAACCAGACTGTATTGAAGCGAAATAAGAATTCACCCGGTTAAGCGAAGCGTCACCGCTTACCGAAGGCAGAAGAGCTTTAATAAGCGGAGCTGAGAACAGGTTCAGCGTGGAAAGCGCCGCCGCAAGGCCGAGGAGCGCCCAGCGGTCGGAAAGAAAGCCCAGCATGAGCGCCAGCGCCGCCTGGGCGGCGCTCAGGAGCATCAGAGCGCGTATCTTATCAAAACGGTCTATGTGGTTGGCTACCCAGGGGCCGAGCAGCACTCCCGGGACGGCCCGCATAGCCATCAGGAACGCCACGCCGGCGGCCCCGTATTCCCGGCTGAACACCGTCATCAGAGCGAGGATATTAAGCCAGTCGCCTACGGACGAAATGCCCACCGCCGACAGCAGAAACCAGCTGTTTTTATTTAACCGCGGACGCATGGTCCTCCTCCATGGCAAGTTTTATAACGTCGCGCCTGGCCAGGCAGGCGGCCCAGGAGTTGCAGGTCAGATCGATTGAGCCGCGGCTCTTATTGTCGGAACCCTCTCCGCTGACGGTATCGAAACGCCGGTAAATAATACCGGCCGGGAAGGAATATGTACCACGTTTATTATATACAAAAGTCTCTTTCTCCTTCATAGCCCCGTATTTGAGCAGGTTACCAGGTTAATCATTACAATCTCCTTGCCTTCAGCCGCACATGACCATATCGCCCCCTGTATAAACCCCGTTTACCACGCCCTCGTTCAGGCGGGAAAATAATTTTTCCTGCTGATGCCGCGCTTCAGACACCGCAGGTTATAATTACGTATTTTCACGAAGGATGGCCCCCACCTCTGCCGCCACGCCATTGCCATCGAAGTTTATTTGGGGAACTCCGGCCTTGGCCGCGGAGGCCGTAGCCAGAACCGCGAATACCGCTATCAGGATATTGCTCTTTTTCATAATTCTCTTTCTCCTACCTATTTATATTTTGGACCACTATGCCCGATACGGCTCAATTTTTATGCCGAAATAAAGAAGAAAGCGGATTCCCCTGTTTTCATAGGGGAACAAGGAATTTACTTATTTTATGAACGAAGGAATCACTATGGAAATAAGCCCATTTCGCCCCGCATTTGACTCAAAACGAGTATTTCCAAAATGAAAACACATAGCAGGAATCGTCCCGTTTCAAGACTATCCAATACCTTAAGCTTTGAGGAATTTTAAAGCTTGCGTGGGAACTATCCGATTTTTGAAAAGTATAAATACCGGTCAACTTGTTTAAAACCCAATGATTTATAGAGTCCAAGGGCGGCAGTGTTTGTTGCCCAGGTTTGGATAAAATAAGTTTTACCAAGACCTTTTTTCAACAGATTAGAGAGAAGCCATCGCCCTATCCCCGCGCCCCTAAATTCCTCAGCAATAAACAAATCAAATATCCCGATAAAATGCTTGAGCCTCAGCAAATTGACTCTCCCGGCTACCGTCTTTCCTTTCAGCACTCTTATCGGCGAGAATGCCCCGGCTGAAAAATCCCGGTTCAGGTCGTACTTATTATTTTCAATCCATCTTTGCGGCCCGGACTCCTCTATCTCCAGATCACACATGACAGTATTGGGCCCAACACACTGCCCGAAGCGGCAAGAAGGCTTATAAACCAATTGCACATCATCGCAAGCCCCTTTTTTAAATCCCATTCTTATCAAGCTCCGCGACAAAACTCCGGGTTTGTCATCGGACCGGCGGATCTTCACTGTAGGATAGCTCACAACCTCTGAAGGTCTGTGCTCCAGAAGGAAATAATTGAAGTCCTCGGAAACATTATGCGGATTGGAAACAGCAATACCGGAGTCGGTTTTCACGAGTTTACAACCGATGTGTTTGAGCCACACCTCTTCAAGCTTATAAATATTTTTCAACACGCTTTCATTGGACATCGGCGACTATCCCCCTGGTCTGTTTCCCGGCAATAAACCCCGCTAAAACTATCCCGATAATCGCCGTGAATGCGATAATCCCGATATGGACATTGTGGGAAAACATTTTTTCGCCAAAAAACATGCCGATGGGAGCGGCTATAAGCACAACCATATCCACGGCGCCTAGCATTCTGCCCCTTACCTGCGAAGGCAAGCTGGTGACAAAATAACTGTAATACGGCTGAGTAACGGAATCAGACAGGCCATACAGGAAATAAGCCGCGATTATTGTCGCAACCGGCGCGATCGGGACAAGGATCATAATCAATGAAACGGCCGTGCCAAAGAGGCCATAGATAAAGCATTTCGAGACACGGTGGCCATATTTCCCCACAATTGCGAGACCCAATACTTCGCCGATGGCTATAGTGCTCCGAAGAATCCCAAGATACGCCGCCCCATAGCCGGAATTCTGCGCGAGTAAATACGGAAACACGTTTGGGATATACCCATATACCAGATTTAAAAGGAACACGTTCCCGCAAAACACCATGACGAATCTGTTTGACAATATATTTGACTCAACAAACCCCCACGATTGCCGCAACACCACTACATCCAGATACTTTGTTAAATTAAATGCCGATCGCTGTTTATGCGTCTCCTCAGCCGGGATGTCGTTTTTTAAACTGTAAAAAACAGCCGCGGAAAAAAGAAAACTCGCCGCGTCCAGGACCACGGCCCAATGCATAGGCAAAAAAGCCACCATAATGCCGGCCGCTGCCGCGCCAAAGAAATTTATCGTCCTGATGCTGCCGGATATCAAAGCCTGCGCCTTGATAAAATCGCCCGGCTTAACGTTATCGGCAAAAAAAGCGCTGAAAGCGTTACCGAACAAAGAACCAAGGAAAGTTTTAACTATAAACAGTAAAATAAAAAATGCCAGGTATCCGGACCCAAGATTATTGAACAATACGAACAACGAAACGACGAAGGCCGAACCGATATCGGTGAGCATAACTATCTTTCTACGGCTGAAACTATCGGTTATCTTGCCGGAAAAAACGGCGAACATGGACTTCAGCACAAAAGAACCGCCAAGGGCGTACACGATGACTTTAAGGTCCTTAAATCTGGCATACATGGCCCAGGTGACGAAGATATCGAAAAATATATCTCCGAAGACGGATACAATTCTGGCCGTCCACAGCTTGAGGATTATCTTATTTTCAATTAGTCGCAGCATATCGATATAGAATTTTATCAAAGAAATACCGGAGAAGTTCTTTATAATACGCGCAATTGCCGCCGCAAAACGATTTTTGTGCTCTATAATGCTCGGCGCGGCAGCCTCCGCCGCAAAGGAATTTTATCTTACATTTCCCACACCCGGCCATCTCATCGACAAACGGCAATCCCCCGCAACCGCTTTTACCCGGAATAAACGCCTTCTGCGGATCTTCCGCTAAAAGGCTGCCCATATTAAATTCTTTATCACAAAGTTTGACACATGGGGAGACATCGCCTTTTGGCGATACCGTTATGCTGTTTATTCCGGCGCCACAGTGAACTATAGGAAAGCCTGGCTTTCCAAAAAACATGTTATCGGAAATTTTTACTATATCAAAGACCCTGAGAATATCTTTTTCCTCGGCAAATAATTTATCCATCAGACTTTTGATCTGCCGCAGCTCCGGCTTGTGGACATTATTCGCCGCATTATCCTTGACGACAAAAAAGCCGGCCGCGATTTTCCTGTTTTTGAAATGGCGGTAAAATCCGAAAGCGTGCCGGATATTCTCCTTTGTGATAGTCTGCATTACCTTAAGCGGAATACCCGCCACTTTTATTTTCTGGATATTGGCAAATACTCTTTGAAAAGAACCCTCGCTTCTGGTGAGTGAATTAACTTTTTCCGTCAGGCCGTCCAAGCTTACCTGGATTTTTACTTTATTCTTGGAGCAAAAGGCCAGGAGCTTATCCGGCAGCATTGTCCCGTTTGTCACTATTACTATCTCTTCAAATGATTTTTTTACCGCGCTTTCCAGGATTCCAAGCAGCTTCGGGTGGCAAAAAGGCTCCCCTCCTATTATAGTTAGCGACTTCACACCCAACTTTGCCAGAGAGGCAAGGATCTTCTCATTGTCATCCATTGACACATGGTTTTTTTCAGACGCCATGGCATAACAATACTTGCATTTAAGGTTGCAATGATACGTGATGTTATAATATGCGATATTTATCGGCGCGTTATTCCCGGCATACTCCTTGATCTCATCAGCTGTTTTAAGCGCTTTCTGTTTTTCAAGTCTGCCTACGGCGTCCGTTATCCTGGACTCATCATCGACACAGGCCATAAAGCGGTTGACAGAATCAACCACCACCATTCCTTTTTGGCCGTTTTTTGAGTAGATAAAATATTTGTCGCTATATCGTTTGAGCATATTTTCAGGCCTCGCATGGCGCGTCCATGCCATGCGAGGCCCGCCCCCTTTCTTTACAGAAACATGCAATAACCGCTGGACGATTCCCGCACGCTTTCCGCCGCCATTTCCATCTCGCACAAGTCGCCTTTTTTCTTGGCGCTGCACATAAAAAGATCGAATTCTTCCTTCTTCTTGGCGCTACAGGCAAAAAACTCCACCTCTTTGGAACTCCGCGATCCACGCACACTCTTTTCGCCGCTTGATACTTTCTTGGTCATAATTTTCTCCTTTTCAATTTTTGCTGCCTACACCCTATACGGAGCAATTTTTATGCCAAAATTGCGGTATTGGCATATTTTAACGCTTTTCATTTTGGGGAATGACATTTTTACCGACTCCGGTGCTTGGATAAAAAAGGTTAAAATCGTTTCATTTGAAAATATTTCGTTTCAAATGAAAATATCTCTAATTAGAAATGTCCGCTTGGATAGTTTTATATGAAGCTATCCTTATATTTCAAACACTTTTTGTGGTATTTACTACTTTTGGGAACTATTCCGGCAGATTTATGTCAAAACGCAGCAGCAAGTCACCCAACCCACCCGGTTGTTTTACTGAACGGCGGTTCCTTTCCGGCTACTTTAAGCCAGGGGAGGTGTGTGAATTTATCCGCGCCGTGGCCGGTGGCCATGGTTATGTCGATAAAGCCTTTTTCGTGCAGGTCTTTGGCTATATCTTCGCCTTTAATATCATTGCCCAGTTCGGAATCAATATAAATAGGAGTCTCTTTGGACAGGTCCGCGATATCGGAGGCAAAATCTTTGGGGGTTTTATAAGCCTTTAACTCAATCCCGGCAGTTTTGGCGGCCAGTTTCCAGTTCATGTGAACCAGCATATCATCGTCCAGAAGCACGGCCATACGGTTGGCAGATTGCGCCACTGCGCGAGGAAGCTCTATCAGCACAATGGTGCCCTTGCCGGGTTCTGATTCTATCGTAAACCTGCCGCCCCAGCCCTCAATCGTTGTGCGGGCGTGATAAAGGCCAAGGCCGTTGCCGCCGGCTTTACCATGCGTCTCGCCTTTTTGCCCAAGTTTCGCCAGGATCTCGGGCGGGATGCCCTTGCCGTTGTCCTTAACTTCTATCAAAACCTTGCTATCCAAAACTGACAGCCCCACAGAAACCGCTCCGGGACCGGCAAAAACCTCCACGGAGTTGTTCACCAAATTGGACAGCAGCCGCTGAAACTCTTTCGGCTCGACCAAAGCTTGTATTTCTGTGGAACCGCCGGAAAACTCTATCTTCAAGCCGGGCTTATCCTTATACTGCATACGCTTTTCGGCCAGCACTTGTTCGATAAGCCCGGATAACGCGCAAACCGACGCCTTATTAACTCCGGCTTGTGACCGGTGACTTGCGGCTTGTGACTGCGTTATTACGCCAGGAGCGCGATATCGCTCAAGCAAGTCGTCCGCTATCCCCTGCATGCGGCCCACGGCGCCTTCCATAAGCTTGCGCTGTTCGGCAGGGAGATCCAACCCTTTCGCGGCGGCGCCCAAGGCCGCCAGCGGCGACCTTATATCATGCGCCACCTGCGCGGCCAAATCGGATGTGGCCTTTGAAACAGCCAGCTCGCTTTCAAGACGGGAAGCTTTTTGAAGCACTTCGGCCAGCCGCCCTATCAACACGGCAAAAGGCGTACCGCGCAGACCTTCCGGCAACGACTGAATGCTGCGTTGTATAGAGTCCTGGATTTTAGAGTGCTCGCCAGCGTCCGCCAAAGTATTGGTTTCGTCTACGCAACGCTCTATGCTGAAAATTGTTTTAATAGCCCCAATATTGGAAAGCACCAGCAGGCCCATGAAAAAGAACACCACGGTTATGAACAGGACATAGTTCTGCCCTAAAACAGCCGCGTTCACATCCACTAAGTCTATAACGTATTCCAGCCGACCCAACTCCGCGCCATTAGATATAAATGGCACATTGCGGTTAAACTGCGCGCGGGGCCGGTCGTAGAGATTGCCGACAATGGCCTCTTTGAATACCCAATTTGTGCCTTCGAACTCAACCGGATGGAAAGTGATGCGCTTTATGTTGTCGTTCTTGATGCGCCACAATATACGCTGGATTTCAAAGACATCACCATCAAGAAAAGCCTTTTCAAAATAAGCCGCGTTCTGCCGCATAGCGGTCAGCAACTTATCGTTCGCCACTCGCGCGGACGAGAACACGGAAAATATCTGCCAGAAAGCCACGAACATCGCCACAGCTATGGCATAATATTTCCAATTATAAGAAAGCGTCCTGGTTAAGATCTTCACCATCTTAAATCCGCCACCTCGGGGTATTCAAGCAGTTCTCTCCCCACTACGATATTTTTTATCTCTTTCGGGTAATAAACACTGGCACCTGACTGATAAAGCGGTAATAATGAATGACTTTTAGCGATCTTATCCGCAATTGTTCCCGCAAGATCCTTTTGCTTCTCCGGATCATCCTCTTTCGCAAGATCTCCATACAGCTTTTCGATTTCGGGAATTTTAAAATCAAGCAGGCTATTCTTGCCAAAATATGACGCCAGCAGCCGGAAATTATCGTCACTATCGGGCCCTGTCATTATTACTATCAAATTATATGGTTTTGGCTTATCATGCATGCGTCCGGCTAATTGCGCAGCGGGATAATTGATGACTTTTATCCGTATCCCGGTTTGGGCGAAGAATTCTTTTGCAAAATCCTCCAACTGAACGATATTATCGCTTCGCCAATTCGCGAACACTATTGGTTTAAATCTGGCAATATCCGCTTTATCAATAACACATGCCTGCTGCGGCCTACCCGGACGCCCACCGGGCACTCCTATCGGCAGAATTGTCTGGACATCAGTGAACTTTTTAGCCCCGGCAGAGAACGCTTTCCGAAGCATGTCGATATTTATACAGTTATAAAGGATGCGGCGCTGCCCCGGATCCGGCAGATTTATCAAAAGGACCATGGACTTTAGCGACATGTTCTCAAAACGAACATATTTTGATTCCGGCAACTCCAAACCTTTACGAGTTGAGACGAAATTATAATCTGAAATAAAAAATTTCTTCAGCCTGCTGTCCTGCGCCCCTTTGTAATCATAAACCATGATCCTGTTAAACCCATGGCTGACAGGCCGCTTCCGACGCAGCGCGATCTCATCCTTGGTGACCCTGTCAACAAGAAATGGTCCCAGACCGACTTCGACCGTGGACGATGTTGCGATCGTCGGAGAATTAGCATACGCCGACAAAAAATCCATATAACGCCGGGATGGTTTACTGAATTTAACAGTCAGGCAGCGATTCTCCTCACTAACAATGGCGGATTTATCGAATTTGGCTGTAACGTCAAGAATATGACACTTAAACAAATCAAAAGAGAGCGGGAGCGTTTCGTCAAACAATAAGCTTGTGTCGGGGCATAGGGTGTAGCTGATATAGTCAATGCTTCTGGACCATTGCCTCAGAATCTTTGAAGTGTAATTATAACCGTCATCTTTTCTAAAGACCGGTTCATGTGTCTGTTTAATTATATAGTAACTTGTACTGGAGATTTCCCTAGTCGTGACCTTATCCGGTAAAGCCACTATCACCGCACGCCAGACATCGCGGTCGGGAGCGTCAAATAGCCGCGCCAAGCCTACCGCCAACACTATCAATAAAAGTGCAAGAGTGCAGAGTCGGACCGGTTTTAGCCAGTAAGACGGTTTATTATATGGCATGCGGAGATTCTAAACAGCGCTTGGCGCGTTCCGGAAGACCCTCATACGCTATACCGCTTTTTAGCACGGTTTCATACTGTTCAATGGCGGCAGCGCGTTCAGCCATTAAGTCATAACAATTCCCGGCATAAAAATGCGCCAATGCCTCCCAAACAGGCTTCAGGGTGCCGCCGGTCCCCGTTATGGCGCTGTTGAAGGCATCTATCGCTTTTCTGTACCGCGCCGTGGCTTGATACACCCTTCCTAAAAACAGCCATGTTTCAGAATTAGAGGGCTTTTTGGCCAATTTCCCAAGAAAACCGGTCTCAGCCTTGCTATACATTTTATTTTCAAAATAACTTTCCGCCAACTCCATGGAAGCCAATTCCAGTGCATACTTCTCGTCAGTGCTCCTATCCCCGAAAATATAAAAACCGTCATGCACCGGCTTTACAGAGAACCCGAGGCATTCGACACCGTCCGGATGGGCATGCACCCCTCCAGGTTGCAGATAGCTGAACACTTTCTCTTTTTTCAATTTCTCAGATATCAGTTTAATATTATCTCCGACAGCGACAATAAGTCTTTTGGGATATATGTTTCCCAAGAGCCACTCCGGCTTAAAGACCTCGACCCCGGTCACTTTCTTGAACCATTCCGGAGTTACACCTGAAAGATTTGTCTTTAGAGCGTGGGCAAGGGTTGTATCAGCGGGAACCCATCCATATGGAGGGAGATAAACTTCCGCCCAGACATGCCCACCCGATTCCAGCCATTTACTGGTAATGGTCCGCGCAGGAATATTAACAGCGCGGCAAAGGGCGACAAAAACCCTTGCGAACTCTCCGCAATCACCGCGCAACCGTTCAAAAGACGTCTTCGCGCCGCGAAGGCTTATGTCCGGGTACTCATAGCTCATATTATCGATCACCCAATCGAACAACAGCAGCACGCGCTTATACGAATTCTTTTCTTCTCCTGTTATCGTCAAGGCTTTAGTTTTTATCGGTTCTGAGATCTCCACCCATGGCTCTGAGGAGGTATACTTAAGATATTCCTCCGACTTCGCATCACAGGGCAGAATCTCTTCGGCGCGGATATCGAGATTCACTTCGCTGTATTGCAGATCGAAATCATAATAAAAAGCAGCCGCCCCCCCCTCTTTAAAACCGGCCTTCCGCCATAATGCCACGCGATTCCCGTTAACAGCGTCCGAAATGATCTCAAGCGGCTCGGGGAATATCTTCAGATTGGAAATTTTCTGTCCAGTACGGGTTATCGGGAGCGAGACATAAAGCAATGTTTCGCCATTTTTTTCCTCGACCTGTCCGACATTCTCAATAAAATACCAATAACGTCCATGAATGTCGGACACTATAGGATGACGACCAAAGCGCTTTGGCATAATAGTTTAGATAGGATATCTTTATCTAGTGCAACAAGGACGGACGACTCTCTTTTATTGTGTCAAATATGAGTCCGCATAAAGTGCAAGGATAAGAATACTCAGGGGCCAGATCCTTAACCGGTAAACCGGCTTTGTCCATCAGCTCTTTGAAAGAAAAACGGCGGATCAGCCTGTGAAATTTGCTTGAGGTATGCCGCTCTATGCTGGGGTGAATATAATCTTTGGTATCATCCCCAAGCGTAAGCTGTGAACAACAGGTAGTAAAGCCTTCCCCGCACATATATATTAGTTTTTCTTTGTTCGGACATTTTTTGCGCAGGACCCCGCGGTCAAAGCTGGGATAAGAATACGCTATATGATTCGCAGCGGCGGAGCCAATGGCATGAACCCCCTGAATAAGGACCTGTTTATCGCTAATTCCCACAGACTTAAGCTCTTTAAGCAAAACCAGGTCCAAAGGAGACTGAATAGCGATCATCACGACAAAGCCCATGTTCAGCCTTTTGCAGGCCTGGGACAAATTCCGGACATTTAAAAGATGAATAAAGGTCTTATGAAAATTATCATAAGACAGCTGAACAGAATCAAGCTTTGAAAACTTTTTAAGGGTTTCTACAGCGGAATTTTCGCTTTTTGCGAAATGCCCGTTCGTGGTAATCAGAACCCTCGGGCCAGAGTTCTGGGAAAGACCGTCCAAAACCTTATTAATCTTGTTTATATAGAGCGTGGGCTCTCCGCCTATAAACAAAAGAGATTCGAAATGGCGCGAGGCTAACAGCCCCCGCAACAAACGAATCTCAACTTCGGTCAGCTCCTGCTTTTTTTTATCAGCGACACCACAATGACTACAACGGAAATTACATTTATACCCGACAAGAATGGCAAGTCTATTTAGTTTATGCAGCACACCTATTACGCAATTCTTTTTTGGTTCTTATCATCGCCAATAGCGAACTGGTCGGCTGAACCGCTGGCAAGTTGGATATTGGGAGAAGATTTTGAAATAGCAGCAATGACTTTTTTATCCTGGGAAGTTAAGGACTGGACATACTGCTTCGCCTGCAATGTTGAGAAAAAGCCAGCCGCGACAAGAAATGCTATGAGAACTTTATCGATATTTTTCATTTTATTTTCCCCTTCAACCCCTATATTCTGCCATTTTTGCGACTTTTATGCAATCTACTTAGCAAAAAAGGGAAAGCAAAGTGCTTTTTTTGCTTTCCCTGGATACATCCGGTTACGGCCGGATCGTGGATGCTCTGGGGCCAATCCCCCAAATTACAAGGAAGACTACACCAATATTATGGCTGAAAACGCAGGCGCTCGTAAGAGGCAAAAGACCTATCCATGCATGGGCCCCTTCGCAAAGCCTGACTGACACCTTTCTTCTCTTTATGATTCCCCGACATTTACCCCGTATTTTTTACTGATCTTCTCGCTTATTTCACGGCCGCTTTGCCGGCGCGCGCTATCTGCAGGCCGGCTTTGTCCGGGCAGACCACTTCCGTGGAAGCCGGGATGGTTATCTTTCCGGAGAGATGCTGTACGTTCATGATCAATTTTTTGGCGGCGGACAGGGTGAACTTAAGATCTCCGAAACCGGAATCCACGGAAACATCTTCAGAGGCGGAAAGCTTAAGAGCGTGCATGGAAACGCTGATCGCCTTCACCGCAAGGTTCTTTGCCGCTATGTCCCCTGAAACGACCAGGTTTCGACCGAGCACCGTGACGTTGCGCCCCGCCGGGATATGCAGCTTAAGGCTAGTGATCATCGCACCGGATTTCGGCTTGGAAGAATATTCGGAACCGGCCACTTTAACGACCATCTTCGTTCCCTGCCGCTCTATTAAAACCAGGGTTTCCGCCTTGCTTTTGCTTCGAACCTCCGTAGCCGCGATGGCGTCCGCGGTTTTTACGAAGGTAATGGAAACCATGTTTCCGGCCTCTATGTATATCTCCGTAACTTCCGTGGGAACCTTTGTTTTTTCAACTCCGGCCTGAGCTTTATCGCCTGCCGCACAGATTCCGGTCATAAAGGCCGCCGCGAAAACCGTTATTAGGATTTTGTTCTTTTTCATATTTCCTTTTCCCTGCCTTTTTAGATTTCACATCGCCTACACCCGTTACGGAGCAATTTTTATGCCACAGGTGGGGGAAAGGGGCTTTTTTACGGATTATCATTCGGGACAGGATTTTGCGGGGGTTATCTTGACCGTTAATTATCGGCAGGGGTCAACTCTATAATCAAATTCACTCCGTCGAAATTTACCCGGCCACCGCTGGATGCATTTATTAGAATTTTTTTAGACTCAACACTTAATTTTTTAAATGCAAATTCGCCTGTCTGCAGCGCTCCTGTTTTTATGCCGTCAATTTTAAAAGCAAGTTTTTCCTCTGACGAAAGGACGGCCTCCGCAAACATTACTACAGTATTAAATCTCCCCACTTTTATAGTTTTTTCAGTATAACCGAAAAGTAACGGCATATCCTTAATTACGACTTCAAATTCCCCGGGCCGACGCGACTCAAAAATATCCGCGCTCTCGTAAAAAGTGTCGGGGTACAGCGCGTTCCGCCCACTGACCTTAATATCTTTAGTCCCGTTTACTGTTACCGTGACACGTGAGAACCTGGGGCTTTTTACCGTCAGTCGTATGCCTTTTTTCCGCTTAAATTGTTCCCACGCCTGGTTCTCCCTGCCCGCGCCGACCGTCAATTGCGCCGCAGAATAAGCCTTCCACCTCTTAAATTCATACTTCCTTTTTAACAGGAAAACCGGCAACAACCGGCGTCCCACCGGAACATACTCCTTTAAAATCTCAAAAGGCGTTTCACCGGCCATAACGCGGCGCCTCCATGGCGCGCCCAGCCTGTCAAGAATTATCCCCTGCGCCGCGCCGCGGGCATAGTACCTGGAAAGAACAATGCCTTTATCCAGCTTTTTAAAGCCGGCAAGGCAGCCTTTAATAATCTCAAGCCTTTGGGAAAGAGGCCAACTGCCGCCGGCCGCGTCGGTTATATGGGTCGCTTTTAAATCCAGGTACTGCGCAGATCCCTCATCCCTCTCCTGTTGTTTTTCCCAGTTGACCAGGCCGGCGGGCTCATTAGCCCACCTATATTGCCGCGCTTTAACAAACTCCGCCGCGGCCGCCACAATATCCATGCCTTCTGCCATAAGCGCTTTGGCCAACAGCAGATCTTCTATAAGCATCCAGGCATATGAATCGGCGGTTATGGAGGCGGCGTCAGGTTCCTGTATAATCTTGTTCTTATGGAATGCCGCCTGCTGGAAAACATGAAAATACTCGTGCGCCAGTACGCGGAACTGGGAAGTATCCGATGAATCGTTTTTTTGAAAATTAAAGATAAGGACCTGCCTGCCGCCTATATCCTCCCAGGTAAATTGCCGTTCCATGGCGCTAAAGCGGCCGGTTTTAAAATACAATCCCGCATCCCCGTGTTTCCCGCAGCCATAGCGCAGTAAGGCCACACCAACCGGTTTAAAGCCCGGCAATGGCCCACTGTCAGAGAAAAGGACGGTAAGGCCGCTTTTCCGGAGATAGATTACTATGGGGGTAATGCCAAGTCCATACCCCGGCCAGACTTCCCCTCCAGCCTTAATGCCGCATCTCAGGGTCTGTATTTCCGCCATAAACTCCCGTTCATCGGCAGGCAGATCCTGCCCGTAAGCGGCGCCGGCAAAGAATGATATTACCATTGTTTTAATGATCCAGAGTTTAGCGGACATCTTTAGATATCTCCAGAAATATTTCCCGGCCCTTAATACTCAGTTCTGCAGCGCAGGAGACCTTGAGAGAAAAATTCTTGCCTGTTATCTCAAAATCTTTGGCGCGACCGGAATACTCCCGGTTTCCAGAGATAACGCGGCTATCTGTTTTTATTTCGGGCGCGGATTGGCCCAGGTGGAAAACGGCCTCTTTTCCGGTTAAGACCATGCGAATCTTTTCCGCCAGTATCTTATAGCAGGTGTCTAAAGATGTTGCCACTTCAAGGTCGGAAACGGTGTAGCCGACTACATATCTTGTGTTAGTCGCAGTATAGGACAACGGCATTTTTGCAGTGGCTGGCCGGAAACGCAATTTGTAACCGCCATATGACTCAATTTCTTTGAGCAGCACCTCTTTCTCCAGCGCGGCAGCTTTTAAATATCCACGCGCATGCGCCAGGAATCTTTTAAAATCGTACTTTTTGCAAAGCGCCGGCAGGTCCGTAGGAACATGCTTTATTGTTTTGGCCAACAGTTCCCATGGGGCGCTTCCTTCCTCCGCCTCTTTATACCAGCCCGGGTATAACCTGTCCAATACAAAGCAATGAACAGCCCCTATACCGTAAGAGCGCGCAAAACGCGAACCATCAGGATCAAAACCGTAAGCCAGTATTTGGACCACGCTATCGCTGGCGATACCGGGCTGCGGCAAATCCGCGCCGTAACTCTTAAGCTCCACATAGTTGGCCGTACCTTCCCCAAGCTCCAGCGAATCTTCCTTTTTACAATCCGGAGCCAAGGCATACTTTTGCTTCCGTATTGCCAGAAAGTCTCCAACCAAGCTTTCATCCTTAGGAAACAACGCCATTTTAGCGGCTAGATAATTCTCAATAAACATAAGCGCCAGTGCTTCTTCACCGGCAGCGCAGCGTTTGGCCGCAAGTTTAAAATTTATATTCTGATAGGTGTGAAAAACTTCGTGTGCGATAAAAGCCAACTGCCCGGCTTTGGAGTATGCCGGCGGCAGTATAAAAATATTTGTTGGGACACCGTTTACACGGTATCCGGTAAAAAATCTGGTGTTTATCTGACGAGGAAAAGAAACACTATGATATGCGTTCAGGCCAGCCGCCTGGATTCGGCTGAACCCTTCCGGAGGTTTTGGGTGCCCCACAAGAACAGACTGCCCGTCTTCCTCAAAATAGATCAGCACCGGGTCTGACAATAGCCTGTATCCAGGCCAAAGTTTATCAGCTTTAGATTCTTTTTCAAGGCTGGAGAGGCCGGCTAAAAAATCAGTATGCTTAGGATCCAATTCTGGTCCGGCAGAACAATTACTTGAAATTGTCAAGAAAACCGATAGTATGAGTATAGAAATTTTCATTTTGTAAGTGCGCGGGGCGTTTTTCCGCCCCGCGCATCAACCACACGCCCACTAACAACCCTTCACGCACACACACTCGTGAGTATAACATTGTCGTTCAATCTCATACTTATCCTCTGTCGACGTTGTTACCGTACATCCGGCTTCTCCGCTTAACTCGGTAGTGCTGACAGTCGTAGAAGCTCCACAGGTTTTAGTCCACGTAACTGTTTGCCCAACCCATCTTTTAACATCTCTGCAAACATCCGTACAGGAAAAAAGCATGGGCCCGCTCCAATTGTCGTACGAATGCTTATTAAAAGATGGGGCAATCATATTGCGCATAAGCCCTGCCAAAAAGAAATCACTTTCCTTTCCTTTTAAATTTCCAGACACAGAACACGACAGCCCCTCTTTATCCCCGGAGCAAACCACAAGCCCCTTCTTCATTCTGCCATCCGGCCATTTCAACACAGCTTTTACTTCCGAAGTTTTATTCTGTGAAGTCTGCTGGTTTATTTCAGTTTTTTCAGGCACAGGCACAACACATGCAATTTTATCATTTTGGCACGAATCGGCGTTCTTTAAGAGATCCGCAAAACTTACAGCTGCGCCCTTTTTGCCGTCAAAGTCCACTTTTATATCTTCGGCCCCGGCCGCAGAGGCCGCCGCCAGAAGCGCGAACACCGCTATCAGGATATTGTTCTTTTTCATATTTCCTTATTACCCGCCTTTTTAGATTTCATACCACTTACACCCCATACGGAGCAATTTTTATGCCACAGGTGGGAAAAAGGGGCTTTTTTACGGATTATCATTTGGAACAGGATTTTGCGGAGGTTATTTTAAAAAGGCAGAAGGGGCCCAAAAGGATAGAAATATTTTCATTTGAAAACATTAATTTTCAAATGAAAATAAAAACGGGCTTTGTGGCCCGCTTTGGTCCGAAACCCCGGGCTTAGGCCCAAGGCGGCTCTTTGCCGGAGACTTTCAGCCAAGGCAGGTAAGCGAACCTCTCCGGGCCATGCCCGGTGGCCATGGTTATGTCGGTAAAGCCTTTTTCATGCAGGTCTTTGGCTATATCTTCGCCTTTAATATCATTGCCCAGTTCGGAATCAATATAAATGGGAGTCTCTTTGGACAGGTCCGCGATACCGGAGGCAAAATCTCTGGGGGTTTTAAAAGCTTTTAACTCAACCCCGGCGGCTTTGGCGGCCAGTTTCCAGTTCATGTGAACCAGCATATCATCATCCAGAAGCACGGCCATACGGTTGGCAGGTTGAGCCGTTGCGCGAGGAAGCTCTATCAGCACAACAGTGCCCTTGCCGGGCTCGGATTCAATCCTAAAGCTACCGCCCCAGCCCTCAATCGTTGTGCGGGCGTGATAAAGGCCAAGGCCGTTGCCGCCGGCTTTACCATGCGTCTCGCCCTTTTGTCCAAGTTTCGCCAGGATCTCGGGCGGGATGCCCTTACCGTTGTCCTTAACTTCTATCAAAACCTTGCTATCCAAAACTGACAGCCCCACAGAAACCGCTCCGGGACCGGCAAAAGCTTCCACGGAGTTGTTCACCAGATTGGACAGCAGCCGCTGAAACTCTTTCGGCTCGACCAAAGCTTGTATTTCTGTGGAACCACCGGAAAACTCTATCTTCAAGCCGGACTTATCCTTATACTGCATACGCTTCTCGGCCAGCACTTGTTCGATAAGCCCGGATAACGCGCAAACCGACACCTTATTAACTCCGGCTTGTGACCGGTGACTTGCGACCGTGACTGCGTTATTGCACCAGGAGCGCGATATCGCTCAAGCAAATCGTCCGCTATACCCTGCATACGGCCCACGGCGCCCTCCATAAGCTTGCGCTGTTCGGCAGGGATATCCAGCCCTTTCGCGGCGGCGCCCAAGGCCGCCAGCGGCGACCTTATATCATGCGCCACCTGCGCGGCCAGGTCGGAGGTGGCCTTTGAAACAGCAAGCTCGCTTTCAAGGCGGGAAGCTTTTTGAAGCACTTCAGCCAGCCGCCCTATCAACACGGCAAAAGGCGTACCGCGCAGACCTTCCGGCAATGACTGGATGCTGCGCTGTATCGCATCCTGGATTTTAGAGTGCTCGCCGGCGTCCGCCAAAGTATTGGTTTCGTCAACACAGCGCTCTATGCTGAAAATTGTTTTAATAGCCCCGATATTGGAAAGCACCAGCAGACCCATGAAAAAGAACACCACGGTTATGAACAGGACATAGTTCTGCCCGAAAACAGCCGCGTTCACATCCACCAGATCTATAACGTATTCCAGCCAGCCCAGCTCCGCGCCATTAGATATAAATGGCACATTACGGTTAAGCTGCGCGCGGGGCCGGTCGTATAGATTTCCGACAATGGCTTCCTTAAATATCCACTTTGTGCCTTCAAATTCAACAGGATGAAAGGTTATGCGCTTTATATTGTCGTTCTTAATGCGCCACATTATGCGCTGCGTCTCGAAAACATCCCCCTCAAGGAAGGCCTTTTCGAAATAAGCCGCGTTCTGCCGCATGGCGGTCAACAGTTTATCGTCCGCCACCCGCGTGGCAGAAAACACAGAGAACCCCTGCCAGAATACGACAAACACCAGCACCGCCACCGCGTAGTGCCGCCAGTTATAGGCCAGAATGCGTGTGAAAAGTTTTACCATCTAAAATCCGCGACTTCAGGGTACTCTGTAAATCCTTTCCCGATAAGCAAGTTTTTAATTTCGACCGGATAATAAAACTTCCTTACCTCTTGGAAGAGGGGCAGCACCACCGCTTCCCTCGCAAGTTCACTATTAATATCATTTACTATGAGCAACTTTTTCTGATCATCTTCGGCTCCCAAAAGCTCTTTTCTTAACCGCAAAACCAGTGGGAGATCATAGTCAAGGAATCCATCCTTTACTGAAAAGTCCTTAAAAAACGTTTCATATTCAGGCTGGACAACGCTATACATGATGGGAACCATATCATAAGGATGTGGCCGTTTAAACAAGAGTTTTACTAATTCTCCTGCCGAATATATTTTGAAAGAGAGCCGTATCCCCGTCCTCTCATAGAAGCGGTCAGCCACGATACGCAATTCAGCGGCATTGTCCCTGTCCACTGCTGCAATCAGCAGCGCTGTCCCAGCATTTTTCTTCCTGTCAACCCGGCACTCCCGTGCCGGCACTCCAGGCCGTCCGCCAGGAACCCCCACAGGGAGTATCGTCGATATGGCGCTGAATCCCTTTTCTTGCGGATAGACAGCATGGCTAAGTTGAGCGATATCCATGCAGTTATAGACGATACTCCGTAAATATTTATTTGGCGTTGCCAGAACCAACCCCAAAGTTTTAAGCGGTATATTATTAAAAGCCCTAAATCTTTCCAATGTTCCCCTTGGGGCGCTACGCCAAGAGATCCTGTTAATGTCCGCTATATCCTTTCTACTCATATCCGCAGAAGAATCAGGCGCGGCCTCATACACCATGATCCTGTTGTAGCCATTGCGGCAATATTTTTTTCTTTCAAGCCTTATGTAGTCCCTGTTAATTTCCGTGACACGAAAGGCTCCCAAGCCAAGCTCCGCCACTACTGTTTTTTTAATTGTTGGAGAATTCTCATACATGCTCAAAAATCGCATGTATCCCCAGCGGCCCTTATCGAACTGGACCGCTACGCACGCAGTGTCTGATTTTATGGAAAACTTCCCACCAAAATGGTCTGTTACCGTTTTCAAATGAGCCGCCAGGAACGCGGGGGAAAGGGAATTGTTTTCGTCGAATCTTGCTCCGGGGGCTGGGCAAAAGGAATACAGGGAGGAATCCGCGCTGCGATGCCAGGAGGATAGGATCTTTGAAGTGTAATTCTGCCCGTCATCACTGCGCAACAACGGCTCGTGCGTTTGCTTCAAGATATAAAGGGGAACATCTTCATCCGCCTGTTCCGCAGCAACTTTTTCAGGAAGTCCGGTAACAGCAACCCCCCAGACTCTCTCCTCGGAACTTCCCCGTAAAAAGCTCACGATCGGCACAAAAAAAGCAGCCAATATTATCAATAGAACTGCAACTTTTAAGCGACTTCTGGAGATCATTTATGGTTTAAATCGCCATCGGCCTTCTTAGCTACCTTCTCAAAAACTATACCCCTTATGCGGCAATAGTCGAGTAAGAATCCTGCCACACGCCGATCCTTCTTGAAACGAATTGAAAGGTATCGGCCTGCAAACACTCCGGCGACAACCTCGTGCAACTCCTCTTTATCGGCCCCTAGTCTTTCCAATACTATTTTTGTCCCCTTCAGGCTTAAAACATATTCAGCAGAAAGCTCCTTCGAGTAATATCTGCCAACAATCTCCGGTGTTTGGCAGCTGTTTGTCCGTGTGGACCGTATTTTCTGAAACTTGACCGGGGCAGCATTTAACTTTCTCAATATTATGCTTGATCTCCCCCACACATCAGCAGACACCTGTATCTCCTTAGAGCCTGATGAAACAGTATAACGCCCGCCACCCAGAGGATAAAGCTCATATCTAGACTCGTCATCCCTGAAAATATACTTACCGTCCGCAAGGATTATCTCGACAAAACTATCCTGCAAGGCATTGAGGTATATTCCGGCTGTTGGAACGCTCCCGGATCTGCTCTTGACGCGCCCGCTAGCCCGGAAAGCTTTTACCGGAGTTGCAGAACCAGTCAAAGAATCTTTCAAACAGATATCGGCTATACGTTTGGCGAGGCATGTCGGATTTGTCTGGACCAAGTTTGACAAGCAGGCAATAGTAAATCCTTTTTCCGGAAAGCGCATCAGCTCGGACCTGTATCCGACCCAGGCCCCGCCATGGCTTACCGTCTTTTGTCCCCGATATGTATCGACGAAAAGACCATGCGCATATTCTAGGGGCCTGCCGTTATTTAAGCATCCCTGGGTGGTTATTCTCTTTATGAGCTCACGCCCACCCGAAACACGATTGTTATAGAAATTGGCGTCCCATTTCGCCAGGTCGTCAATACAAGTATTAATTCCCCCGTCCCCGACAACATCCAACAACGATATGTCCACCTTGAATCCCTTATCCGCCACGGCGTAACCGGCGGCCTTACGCATCACGATCTCGGTATAGTCGTCATGAAAATGAGTGTTTCGCATACCCAGCGGGATAAAGATGTTCTTCTCGGCAAATTCACGAAGCGATAAGCCTGAAACTCTTTTAATTATCTCGCCCAGCAAGAGATAACCTGAATTGCTGTAAAGGAACTCGTCTCCTGGCTTGAAATTTAAATTGCGCTGCCGGGTTATCAACCCGATGATCTGCTCATCAGGATACTCGTTTTCATAGCGCAGCCCCGCAAGCTCCATAAGCGCAAGATAATCCCGTATCCCACTGGTATGGTGCAGTAAATGTCGGATGCGTACAGATTTGGCTACACTTCCGACTTCCGGTATATAATCCCGCAGATTGTCTTCCAATGAGATTTTTCCACGTCGCTCCAATAGTGCCAGGCAGAATGCCACGAACTGTTTGGAGGTGGAACCGAGATCGAATATGGTCCTGGACGTGATGGGGGCGGCATGCTCCAGGCTTGCCATTCCGTAACCGCGTGAATACAGAACTTCACCGCGCTGAAATATTCCCAGCGCGAACCCCGGGGTATTCTTGTGATCCCACTTAGAGAAAAGCCTGTCAATTTTCCTGATGATTTCCTGTTTCATTGACCGAACATGTAACTCCTGCCTGGATTATCCTAGGCCCCGATAATTCTCGGCACCAGTAGTGAACACAGCCTACACGGATTTGAGCACTCCGGCAATAGCCGGCACGGATCGACACTGGCGATCTTCGCCATTTCACCGAAGGTGCATTCGGAGATCAGACGATAAAATCTGCTTTTGAGATGTGCGGCTATAGAATCATGCACATATTCTTTTTTCTCAGCAGCGGAAGCAAGATATCCGCAACAGACCGTGAACCCTGCCCCGCAATTGTAAACCATTCCGCCAAAGTTTAGACACTTTTTACCAAGAACTTCCGGATCAAATGATGTGTACTGGTATTCAAGCCCTTGTTCTTTTGCTCTTCCGATGGATAGGATTTGCTGGATAGCTATGGGAACACCTGATCGTTTGATCGAATTCAAGAACACCAGATCCATAGGAGACTCCACGGCACTAGCAATACTGATTTTTATACCCAGATTCCGGCAAACATCAAGAATGTTTATTATATTTTGCGCTTTCACATACTCCGCGTGAAAAGCATCATATGAAACCACCACCCCGGACAAATATCTGATAGTGTTCAACACTTGCTCGGTTTTTGACGGGGTCTTGGCAAAATATCCGTTGGTAACCAGCTTGACCTTTGGAGCAGGGGATGAGTTTATACAGGAAAGTATCTCCTGTATTTCCCGCAAATAAAGAGTTGGCTCCCCCCCCGTAAACACTATGGTCCCCGGAGAAAAATTATTTATTTCATTTACAACAATCTGAATCTCTTGCCCAGATATTACCTTTGTACCAAGGTTTTCATCCACAAGACAATGTCGGCACCGAATATTACATCCGGTGCCGACAGTGATAGCAAGCGAATCCACCGCTTTACTCATCCGAGTCTGATTTCTTTCACCAACCGAGGGGGTTCTACCGTAGTATCGCGGCCGTTATCATCTGCCACCAATATGAGTTCTGCCTTCTGAGCATTTGTAAGCTTCTGCACGTACTGTCCTGCCTGAACAAGAGAGAATAGCCCCGCAGCTACCAAAAAGCCTATGATAATTTTTTCCTTTTCCATTGTGCTCCCCCTTAGTTTCAACTATATTATACTATCTTCCGTGTCTCTATTTCGCAATTTTCTAATAAAAAATACGGAAAGCAAAGTGTTTCTTGCTTTCCCTGGATACATCCGGTTACGGCCGGATCGTGGATGCTCTGGGGCCAATCCCCCAAATTACAAGGAAGTGCTACGCTGATAGTGTAGCTGACAGACGTCGCGGCCGTAAGGGTCTTTGGGCCTATCCGTGCATAGGCCTAGCCCCATGGCTGCCCGCATACTCCTCAAACTATATTTTCCCCTGGGTAAAGCAGGTCAGGCCGGCTTTTGAAAGCATTTTTATCTGCTTTGACATATCGGACAACATCCTGTCCGCCCGGTAATGAAGACCGAAATAGACCTGAGCTCTGTTAATATACCGGCGCGCTTTAACTGCACCGGCGCACGCCCTGGCGAACTTATCACCCTCCAGACTTTTGCATACCTGGTACAGGGTACGCATATCTTTCGTGTTAATTTCTGTCCTGGCGTTTTTATACTTTTCCTCGAACGCCCGCAGGAGTTCCTCGTCCGGGATTTCGCGGTAAACCTCGTTGTGGACCACCACCTCGGGCCCCAGTTTTTCGCGCGGCGCAGGGAAAAAGGCAGGATACCCCACAGCAAGAGAAACCACAGGGATCACGCCTTTAGGCAGCTGGCACATTTTTCTGATTTCCCGGATCTTGTCGAAAACGGGGCCGATGTACACCGACCCAAGACCGAGAGAGTCAGCAGCAGTGCACATGTTTTGCGCGCAGATCATAGTGTCCTGAAAGGCTATCCAGAAAGGTCTCAGTGCCCGATCCGCTGAAAATGGGGCCTTTTCCAGTTTTGCCCAACGCCTCAGCCGGTGAAAATCCATACAGAACACAAGGTGCAGCGGCGCTTTTTTCATAAAACTCTGCCCACAGAGTTTTGATAATCGTGATCTGGCTCCGGGTTTCTCTATCTTAATAACCGAGTAAGGCTGAAGGTTTCCCCCGGTCGGAGAGTGAATGCCGGCCTCAAGTATATAGTTCAGCGTTCGGGAAGAAATCTTCCTGCCGGTAAACGCCCGGCAGCTCGCGCGTCCGACAAGAAGGCTTATAGTCTTGTTCATACCGCAACTCTCCCACAAGTAAAAAATACTCGCGTGCAGGAATCTGTAGTAAGTATAAGGCTAGTTATCGTAAGCTGTCCTCCGCCTCTGGCGCCCTGGCCTTTTAAAAGATCTTCAAAAGCACTCATCTGCCGTCCTTACCGTTGTGCTATTTCAATGCTTCCCAGAATTTGCGCGGAGGATGTTTTATGTTTTTATGTACGCGTCTGTCATGCCAGACATGGCCGCAATAAGGCATCCCTAGGACCAGCGACTTTTCCCTGGTCAGCTCAAAAGCGAGGTTATGCCTCCTGGCCCAGCCGAAATCAGGCTGGCAGATGACCGCATGCACGACCTGCGGGTCTTTCACTTCCCGCAGCAGAACCTGCGCCGGACGGCAGCGGGTGATTTTCATCACCGCGCGGCCGTCGTCCGTCACCGTCTGCACGAAAGCCGCCCCGTCTTTGAGCGGGCCGCGCTTCACCTGCTCGTGGAGGTCCAGCATTTGCTTTACGCTCTTCATTTTCCGGAGCTTTAACACCTTGTAGCGCTCATTGAGGAACGCCTCAAAATATTTCAGCGCTTTCGGGCGAGGCATCACTGCCATAAGGGCCTTAAGTATCAAGCACTGCAGCACCCGCGACTTGTAATAACTCTCACAGTTCAGGCGCATTTCCTGGTTGACCGGCGGTATCGTGCGCAGGCCGAGCGCGTCTGCCACCTTGCAGATCGCGGCTGTTCCCAGCTCCGGATCTTTTTTCAAGTTCGGCAGCCGTGCAAGGATCTTGGCAATCTTACCCGCGTCGGAGCCAGTCCGCGGCTTATGCTTTAGGAGCGCCAGTAACTTTTGCCTGAAAGCTTTCGGCCTGGGGACAGGGTGCTTCTTGGAGTACTTGAGAAAGAAATCAAGCGACTGCGGCTTAAGCATCAGGTCCGGCCGCACCTTGATGCAGGCCGACTGGCGATACTTCGAACTGCGGTTGAGTATTTCCATATATTAGTCCCCTTCTGTTCAATTAGGGGGTACTGAAAAAGTCCTGACCAAACTGTGGATAACAAAGTCCGCCTTCAGCCCCCGCTTCTCCTCTTACTTTTTAAATCCGTTTAGGCCTA
>Ga0208953_1000734_pt1 | contig 25052 bp, 14 predicted proteins | sample RifOxyB2_FD_184033 | JGI IMG/M metagenome (GOLD analysis project Ga0208953, IMG submission 184033) | Groundwater microbial communities from Rifle, Colorado - Rifle Oxygen_injection B2 (SPAdes) | ecosystem: Environmental > Aquatic > Deep subsurface > Groundwater | place: USA: Rifle, Colorado...
TAAAATGATTTTATAAAAAAATATTCCAATAAGATTTAACCATTTCATCAGATACAAACTGTATTAACAAGTCATAATCTTTAACATTAGATTCTTTTAAATTTGATTTGTCAGCTTTTCTTAATGCCAAAAGATAGTTGTTTCTTATCTTAGTGTGGATAACCATGGGGGGATAATTATTCTTCATTAATATATAGTTAAGCAAAATTCTCCCGGTTCTTCCATTTCCATCAAAAAAAGGGTGGATTGTTTCAAATTTATGATGAAAAATGGTTGTTAAGACTAATGGGTGTAGTTTATCTTTATTTTTTTCATACCATTTCAATAAAATATCCATATCTGCCTTAATATATGGAAATGGTGTTGCCTTAAAATTGGATTTTATTACTCTTACTTCTTGTGTTCTATAACCAATTCTTTTATCAATATTTGCAACTAATCTTTTATGAATTTCAATGATTAACTCGTGAGTAACTTTTTGTTTAGACTCTTGAAGCCAATTGAATACTTCCTCAGTATTTTTTAAGTCATATATATCTCTTAAAGGCTTGTCTTTAGGGCTTATTCCATTTTGTAACAAATTTCTAGTTTCATTTAATTTGATGGTATTCCCTTCAATGTTTGTTGTATTAAATGCAAATTCTATGATAAAATTTTTGAAAATCTCTTCCTTTGTCAATCCATTATAATGTTTGAACTTTTTGCTGTAATGCAGTTTACAGGCTTCAACCTCTAAGAGTTTGTCTCCTAAATAATCATCAGATTTAATCTTTGATTGTTTAATTTTTTCTAAGTATATGTTTGATTCTAAGAAATTATGGATGGTTTTGTAGGTTTTTCTGATTTGATCATTATATTGTGGTAATTTTGTGAGATTTTTCTGAACTTCTTCTATACTTTCTCCTAGATATGCTAAATCCTTAGCTATTACTTTTGTTCCTTTTCTCTCTGAGGCTCTCAAGTAATAATAGCCTTTATTTCCAATAACTTTTCTATAGATGTAAACCATGTGATTTAATAGTACCCTTGGGTATATAAATCTTACCCTCTACATATAGATTTTAAATTGTAGTGGGTAATTCTCTTCGAAGTATAGAAATCATTATAAACCCTCTCACTCGTAGTATAAATAGTTAGGTAATACTAAGAAAGTCGGCGCTTCTCAATCGAATGATGTTACATATCCCACGCATCCATTCTAATAAAGCTTACCCAGACAAAAAAGCAAAGTATTAAATAATTAAATATTTGTAATGGTAAGATGCACATTGTAAAAAGAAAGAAAGGAAAGCAAGAATATTACTATCTCCAAATTTCTCAGAGGAAAAAAGGAAAAGTCATAAACAAAGAAGTTTATTTAGGAAAAACCATACCAAAAGATATAGAGAAAATAAAAGAGAGCCTAGAACAAGAACAAATAAAAGAACTCTCTCAGAAATTAGAACAAATAAAAGAGAATTTTCAAAGCGAATGGAAAAAATTCCCAAAATTAATACAAGAAAAAGAATTAGCACAACTAGCTATAACATTTACATATAATACGAATGCAATTGAAGGCTCCACAATTACTTTAGAAGAAACAAGAGAAATTATTGAAGAACAAATTGCTCCAAATAAATCACTAAAAGAAATCAAAGAAACAGAAGCACATGCAAAAATATTCCTAGAAATGTTGCAAAAAAAGGAAACAATAACAAATACACTAATTCTATATTGGCACAAAGAAATATTTGGACAAACAAAAGAAGATATCGCAGGAAAATATAGAGATTATTTAGTAAGAGTAGGCAACTACAGAGCACCAGATTGGCAAGAAGTACAAGATCTAATGAATAAGCTTTTAGGAAGAATTAAAGAGGAACAAAATCCAGTAGAGCACGCTGCACGCATACATTATCAATTTGAAAAAATACATCCTTTCGGAGATGGCAATGGCAGAATAGGGAGGCTACTCATTAACTATATTCTTTGGCACAATGGCTATCCCATGCTCATTATAGAATATAAAAAAAGAAAATCCTACTATAAGGCTCTAACTAAAGATGAAGAAGCTTTTGTGAAATATTTTCTTAGAAGATACCTTGCAATACATAAAAAAAGGACTATTTCTTAACTCTCTTCACCACATCTTTCACAGAAAGCATTTCTTCTTTCCCAGAGTCCATATCTTTTAATTTCACTTTTTTCTTCTTCAATTCATCTTCACCTATGAGAAGCACATACGGGATTTTATACGCATTTGCAAAATCCAAACCTTTAGACACACTCTTCGCTGCAAAATACATATCTGTAGCAACACCTTTCTCTCGTAATTCCATAACCACAGGCCACACTTTGTCCAAAGAAAGCCCTATAGGGATCACAAATACTTTCACAACACTTTTCACACGTTGCTTTCTCTTCTCTGCAACTACAGCCATGATACGATCAAGACCAAAAGAGCAACCTACTGCAGGATACTCTTGTGTACTTCCCAATAAACTTCCTATCATTTTATCATATCGCCCACCAGAACCAATTGCACTTGTAACGCTTGTACCAGGGGCATACACTTCAAAAATACTTCCTGTATAATATGCAAGTCCTCGTGCAAGAGAAGGAACAAACAGAACATTCTTCTGTGAACAATAAGAAAGCAACTCCCTCATTTCTACAACACCCTCAGCATCTTTTCCAACAAACGCAGCAATCCCATCAAGAATTTTGGTATTGCTTCCTTGTAAATTCAAAAGCTCAAACAATTTCGCAACTACATCTTTCTTCACACCAAGAGTATAAATTTCTTCTTCAACATCTTTTCGTGACTTCTTATCTAATTTATCAATAGCAAGAATCACAGAACTTCTTTTGTCAAGTGAGATTTGTAAAGTATTCATCATTGCATCAAGAATCTTTCGATTATTGACACGCACTTCCACGTCTAAACCTAAAGCCGCAAATGCTTGAAGAAACAACTGCACACATTCTGCATCAGCAACAATGCTCTTTGTTCCAACAACATCACAATCACACTGCGTAAACTCTCGTAAACGATTAGACCCTACAGGCCCATCTCGAAATACAGACCCAATTTGATAGCGCTTGAAAGGCATCTTCAATTGAGGATTCATTGCAACAAAGCGAGAGAAAGGAACAGTCAAATCATAACGCAAACCTAATTTTCTCTGTCCTTGATCACTCAGCTGAAAAGTTTCTTTGAGAATTTCAGCACCTCCGGTATACTTAGAAGAGAGTGTTTCAAAGAGTTCTAATGTAGGAGTTTGAAGAGGATTAAATCCAAAAAGTTCAAAGTTTTTTTTAAAGATATCTTGAATTTCTTGAAAAAGAATAGCTTCTTCAGGAACAATATCTCGAGTGCCTTTTGCAGTATCTACCATGTGTTCACCTCATTCAAATAAATGGGAGGGTAGGGGGGAATTGAACCCCCATCAAAGGATCCACAGTCCTCTATACTAACCGTTATACGACTACCCTCATTATAAAAATCAAAACTAAGTAATGATTTAAAAATGTTTTCAAAAGCAAGAGAACTAGAAAAATCTAAGATACTATCAATGAATACAATCAACTCGTGCCATTTTACCAAAAAACAAAGTGTTTTAATCTTATATAAAGCTTTGGGTAAGAGCTTTTTCAGAGAGAAAAAACGAAAGCAAACAAACCACAAGATTAATAAAAACAATCCAACACAAAAGAAAGAATGAATAAAAAAGGTGCCTATACAATAAGTATTATTTTTCTCCTATTTCTTTCAGCATGTACAACAATAGAAGTCACTCAAGAGAGCTGCACAGACACGGATGACAAAAACTACAAAACACAGGGAATAGTACAAACTACAGAAGAAACAATAAAGGACTCTTGTGACAGTGATGGAAATCTCAATGAAATATACTGTGAAGGTACAGAATCACAAATAGAAATAAAGAACTGTACAGAACTAGGAGCATATACATGTGTGGAAGGGTATTGTAAAGAAACAAAAGTAATAAGAGAAGAAACTACAGAAGCAGAAACAAAAGTTTTTGTAGCATCATTAGATGATAACTTTTATGGAATCAACGCAAGTTCTGGAGAACAACTCTGGAGCTACAATATTGGAGACACACAATATAGTACTCCTCTAGTTAATAATAACCTTGTATATACTGGCTCCGCAAAAGACTATCTGTATGCATTTCATACAGAAACAGGAAAAGTAGCATGGAAGCATCGTACTGGAGATCTTTATTATAGCCCAATAATAAGTGAAGGAATCTTATACACATCTTCAAGAGATGAACTCGTATTTGCATTTAATGCAGAAACAGGAGACATCATATGGGACTTTAAAACACCAGATGAAAATAATCCAACTCCAACGATTGGAGGGGATAAACTTTTTGTAGGTTCTGATGATAATCAACTCTATGCTTTCAATCTAAACTCTGGAGAGCTTCTCTGGAGATTTACAGCCTTAGAAGACATTCGTTCTTCAGCAGCATACGCAAATAATATTGTCTATGTTGGTTCAAATGATGATAAACTGTACGCTCTCAATGCTGTTACTGGAGCAAAAATATGGGAATTTAAAACAGGTGGGAATATATATTCTACTCCGCTCATAAATGAAAACAAAATATATCTTGCTTCATTAGATAGTACTTTCTATACACTAAATGCAGAAACGGGAGAACTTCTATGGGAGTTTGATACAGAGTCATCAATTTATGCAGAACCAGTTCTAGAAGGAGAGACAGTATACATTGCCTCAAATGATCATAATCTCTATGCAATAAATGCAGAAACGGGAAAAAAGAAATGGACTTTTGTTACAGGAAATACAATTAGTAATAAACCAATTATAGAAAACAACATACTTTATCTTACATCCAATGATGCAAATATATACACAATAAATGCAGAAACAGGAAAACAAATCTGGAAGTATACAACAAAAGCAGGAATCATAGCAAGTCCTACATTGGGAAAAGATACAGTGTATGTTGGATCAAAAGATGATTATCTTTATGCACTCAATAAACTTGATGGAACAATAAAATGGAAATTTAAAACTGCTTCTGATATCTATACAAGTGCAGCTATAGCTTAATACCTATACTGCTTCCACAATTTTCCCCAAGAAGTTTTTTTAAATTTTCGAATTCTCTCACGCCCAATCAGATTATACCAAAGATAATCATGATAAAAAGCAGAGCCAAAAATTGCACCCTTGAATAAACCTGTATGAAAAAGCATAGGCTCAACAAATGATAATGGACCCTTTCTGAGCATTTGATCCCAAAAAATTACAGGGCTTTTATTCGTAGAAAAGTGGAAGTTTACTTGAGAAATATCTTCTCCTACAATTTCAATTTGATCTACATCCCCACAACCCAGTCCTCGATCATGTGCTAACTTGATAAATTTTATTTTCATTGGATCATATCCCATCATTTTCGCAGAGATGGCATCGATTGCAACTTGATCTCCAGAAGCAAGAATATAGTTTTTTACTTTAGGAATCATCGTCCTTGGTCCAGCACCATCACCTGCAACAGTCCCATCCATTACTGCAAAGATTCCTGGATGAATCTCTTTTTGTATAGAAAGAAGATCTACAAGTACTTGATCGATCCGTGCATGACAATGATGTCTTTTTTTCGTAATCAACCCACCAAAAGCATTCTTGATTGAACCAGTCATCATGGTATGTCCATGAGTATTATGAAGGATTATACCATTCCCAATAAAACTATTTGTTTCCAAAACTGAAAGATCATAAAGATAACTTACTTCAGATGATTTTGAATATATCATTTCAATCTTATCCCAAGCAAAATCTTTAGAAGCTAAAAATTTAATAAAATCAATCTCAGAAGAGTACAATTTCTGTTTATCTTCTTTTTCAAAAAGGGTTATAAAATAAGCTACTGAAAACCGAGAAGGAGTAACTTTTCCAGATTCTATATCACCTACAGTTGAAGCTTTACCTGTCTTTTTCTTACTCAATCCCAAACCCTCTCTAACATGTTTAAACATTTCTCCATCCAAAGGGACATTATCCCAATTTGAAGGAGAATTCCTTTCACCTTTTGCCAAGAAATTTTTTAAACGAACCTTTTTAGAATCTATAAGAAGTGATAACTTCCCACCAAAAATTCTCATATCATCACCACAGACAAGAAGCAAAGAATAAGTCTTATAATCAAAACAACCATTTTGCTTCACGATTTTATTTTTCGTTTCCTTAATAGATGAAATTACACCCAATCTCAGTAAAAGAAGTTGAAGATCAGAAGCTAAATGTTTATTTTTAATTTTAATAGATAAAACACCCCATTTATCTATATGTCCATCACCATCAATAAAACCATTAAAAAATTCAATAATTTCCTCATTTGGACATTTGTATAATATTCGAGGAACGGTTTTAAACTCAGCTCTAAATGGAAATGGGAATCCTATTTGCTCAAGAAAGAGTTTAAGATCTAAAGAAGTAAATATTAGCTGACCATCATTACCCATATAGGATTTAGGAGTTATATTAAACAAACTTTCTGTTATCTGAATAAAATCTTCTTGAATCTTTTTATTTTCATTTGCAAAACTAAACTTATATGATCGACTATTCTCCAAATGAATGTTACCTTCAGCAAGCATATAACCTATCCATCTCCAAAATTGCTTAGTAGTATACATTGGAACCCTAAAATTTCTTCTTTTCTGCCCAAAAAGTGAAACACCATTTTTCTTTAATAATCTGCGAATACTACCTCTTTCACAAGAGTACTCCTGAGCTAAGTTATTAATTTTAGAGCCAGCAACATATTTCTCAATAATCTCTTTTTGAACGTTCCCACTAAAAAGACGAGATTTTGCAAAAGGCACTTCCTTAAGATTTTTTCTATCAGGATTTAAAGAAGGGATCATAAGCTGGGGCAATAGTTGAGACACACCTTGAACCAAAATATTCCTAGAGACTGCTATAAATTCACTAGATTCCAAATCTTGAGCCTGTTTCCATCCTTTAGGAGTTAAAAAAGGGTGTTTGCCAGATACAACGATTTCTCTACCAGTTCGTGTTTTAACAGTATAAAGAATAGTAGGAGCTGGAGTTTTCCAGAACCGAATAGCCTTCCCTAAAGTCAGTTTCCCTATTGAGTTTAATGTAAATAGATTATATTCTGAAGTTGCCACAAAATCTTTATCATCAGTAATTTCTACACTCCCTTTATTATGAATCTCTTCAACCAAATCTTTAATTTTAACTAAAGAACCATCAGCAAGAAATATTTGAGTATCAGGGTGAACACATTTTATCGTAGGAGGATGCACAACATTTTTCCCAATAAAAGTTTCTGGTATCCAATTTCCCTCAGGGAAAATTTCATCTAGTGCAAGCATTTCTGCTTTAGGCTTATAAGGAATCCATTTCACTTCAGTGAGAGGCTCATATTTCAACCCATACTTTTTCAAAACAGGCAACCATTTGTTTCCTTTTGCACCTTTCCATACATCTGTCACAACAGTTTCATTCTCCATGGGATATATTCCTTTATAGCCATCTTCTGTCATTGTTTTAAGAATGCCATCTAACTGCCAAGGTTGTGTAGAACATGCAGGATAATACAAACTCCAAGAAAGGTTTAGTTTAAGGATAGTTTCATTTTTTTGGGGAAGAAATTTTTTATAATCCGCAAGCTCCATAACCTTTCTATAATCTTCTAAAACATTTTCTGGTTTTGTCTTAACAACTGCAACAATACTCATAGAAAAGAAAAACCAAGCTATCCTTAATAAAGATATTTGTGCAGAAAATACACAAAAAGCAAACGAAACAGAGTTAATAAGAAAACAAAAAAGACAAAAAAAGCAAAAAATATCCAAAAATCATTTCCAAAAAAAGATCCAACCATTACAGAAACAAGAAAATACACAAGATATCCAAAGAGAAAAAGATACATCACAAAAAATGGAATGAAAAGAAAGTATAAAGGAAAAAAGTTTGTATAAATAACCTTCCATTTCTTCAAAGAGCTATATGCAAATAAAGAAACACAAACATACCATGCATAACTTAAGAAAGAATACACAAAAAGATAAAGAAGAAATAACAACAAAGCTTTCCAACTCATAAAACTATTTGCAAAACTTTCAAAAAGGCTATTCATAGTAAGATAAAAAAATAAAAGTAAAGGAAGTCCAATCAAGAAAGAATACCCATAATAGTCCCATCCTCTCCATTTTTCCCCAATCAAAAAAGATTCACATAAAGAGAGAAGTAAATACACTAAGAAAGGACTCAATATAATAAATAAAAGAAAAGCCTTTACAACAGAACTTTGAAAATCTCCTACAAGGGGATCCAAAGCAAGAAGAGCTTCTGTAGATTGATTTGCTAATCCTGATTCAAGTGATTGAATCTCCGCTTGATATCTATCAACAGAAGAAAAAAAATCTCCTATGTAATCTTTTACAAAAAAACCAAGGGAGAAAAGAAGAAAAAAAAGGAGAAGAGAAACAAAAGAAGATTGTATAAAAGAATATTTTTTCATAATTAATCTCCTAAACTTTCACAGATATGATTCTCCTCATTCTCACAAGAAGAAATACATTCATGATTGGAATAATCCCATAAACCACAAGTACCCCCCTCTGTAGGATCATAATAATTTTGTCCCCTATCTAAAGTATAAGCTTCACTGACAGTGCTAGAACTAGAACAGGAACTTGAAACTTTTAATTCCTTCCACTCAAAATGCCATGCTTCATTAGGAATACGACAAAAACCATTTCCTATCATAAGCTCTGTAAGATATGCTTGACAAAGAGGATCATGTTGAAAGTTACTGCCATCATCATCACACCAAATATCTGCTGCAACGAGGGAAGTATGAGCACAATTATCTACTTCACCATGATCTGCAAGATTTTGTATAATTTTTTCTTTATCATCTTCTATGTCAAACCCATCAATATAAGTTTTAAACTTACCCCCAGTAATATCACAAGTAACAGGATCACAAGAATATCCTCTCTTCGTTAAACAATTGGTATAAAACAACCGTGCTTGCTCTTCAACAGTCCTGCTTGCAGAGCTTACTTTGAGAGCATATCCAGTCTCTTCATATAGTTTTCCTGCAACTTCTTCTAAAGCAACAGCTGCATCCTCAATAAGCAATGATTCATCCACACTTTCAATCTGTAAATAAGGATTCTTATCCACAAGAAGTGCTGCACCAGCAGGAGCACCTTGTTCTTTGTCATATAAATCTCGAAGAGCATCGTAAATACTTTCAACTTCTTCTACATAATCTTCATGACCAGCCCCCCAACCAACATAGCCCCGTATCGCAGCAAGCCAACCAGCATACTCAACACCAGTACTTTCATAGGTCTTTCCATCATTATAAGTCTCATATTTCTTCTTCAATATCTGAGCCCCACATTGAATATTAGATTCTGCTTCATCATCATCATTAAGCTCAGAAGCATCTACTCCACAAACCTCTTCACTTGTAGTTCCACATATTTGCATGAGCCCAACACAATCACTGCTTGATCGCGCTTTTTGTGTACAAGAACTTTCTTGAAGAATAATGGAGAGCACAAGGAAAGGGTCTAAATCATTTGCTTCAGAATAGTCATATATCCATTCAGAATAATCCTCACAATCATCACCACAAGCACAACTTCTACTCCCAAAAGTTGTTTTGTCTTCAGCAATATTTCTCATAAAACGAACAAGTTCATCTTGAGGAAGAGAAAACTCCCCTAATTTTTCATCACTAGGCTTAACTTTTAATACACCATCAAAAGAACAGGCATCATTTTTCCATATACACTTTCCACTGTCTAAAAATTTTCCATAACAAGCACTGCTCTCACATCTATCTCTATCATCCTTCAAAGCTGCACATCGTTCTTGATCATTTTCATAATCATCATCTTTCTGTATATCCTCACAAGCAAAACATTCATCAATAATACTTGTATCAAAATAACAGGCTTTACTAATGCTATGGCATATTTTTTCCTTACAGCCAAATCCACCTAATCCTCCACAATTTTCATGGCAAACTTTTGAAGCATCTTCAAAAGCTCCATCTCCTTCTTCCTCTTCAGCTGCACGAAATCGGAATCTTCTGCTAAACTCACTACCACCCAGTCTTTCAACAGTAAAAGTCACATCAACGACATCATCATTCTGAGTAAATATTATTTGTGTAGAACAAGTATATTCTCCTTCTGCAACAAGATCACAATCTACATCTAATTTTTCAGAACCAACTTCCATAACACCAACAGGCATTTCATTCCCTTGAAGATGAAGAAAAGTAATCTCAAACATACCCTCTCCTTCATCAATCAATTTTCCAGCAGATATGGCATCATTTTCACCATAAGAACTCAAATCATGTCCATCAAGCTCTGCATTATAATCAATTTCAGTTCTTCCAGTAATAGCACAATTTCCTGCACCACTCCCAATAAGATAATAAATATACCCCAATTCATATTGAGCTATTGCAGCATATTGATAATTTAAAGTTCTATCATAAAGATCCTTCATTTTTCCAGCAAGAGATGCATAGCCAACACAACTAAGATCAGATTTCTTTGTAGCAAGAAGTGTTATATATTCTTTTTCACTCGTTTCTGCATCCATAAGATTTTCAATGCCTTGCTTGAGTATCTGAAAATTCTTTGTTTCAAGATGTTCTTGTACTTTTTCATTTTTCTCTGCATCTTTAATACTATAACTATCTTGATTCAACCAGCATTTTCCTAATTCTCTTCCATCAGTATCTTTTCCGCAGCTCCCTACAGCAATCCAATCTCCCTGCCCACCCTGCCCAATTCCAGGATCTTGTAAAGCACACACTCTTTGTACACCAGTACTCAACTCTCCATAACTATAAGGAAGAACAAGACTTTCTGTACTCCCAAATGTTGCCAAGGAACTTGCTGTAGGCGAAGCAACAGAACTGCTTGGATAACATTCTTTCTCAGTTTGTATATCCCTCTTCACTTCATCAGCAACAAGACTCTCTTTCAAATAATCATAACTAAACGCAGTGCTAACAGTTCCAAAACCACAATGCGTTTCTCCATTCATAATAACACAAACAGTATCCAGTCCTTCAGGAGCAAGACAATCAAGAGTTTTGTCAGTCATACCACCTAACTCTAAAGAAGAGGATACCCCTTCACACTCTTCAGTTGTATAGAAAATTTCCCCAGTTAGAGAATTTTTCAAATACACACTATAAACAACATTTTGAATATTCGGATTAACACCTGCATACAAATGGTAATAGGTTTGGTATGCATTGGTGCCTAAAGAAGGTGCATAAGGCCGCACAGTTAACGTTGCATAAAACTGATTTGGATCTTCTGGTGTTGTTACTTGGTCTAGGAAATCTCCAATCCAAGGTGTTTGTGCATAAATTGCCTGCTGGCAAATAGTCGTCCCAATTTCTTCTAAAGATCGCCCTTTGAATGCTGCAAACGCAGTTGTTGCATATTCTGTAGTAAAATAACTCACAGAGTTTTGTACATTTTGTATATTTTCTTTGAACTGGAAATATTCTCCACCTCCTAAATCCTCTTGACCATAAGCTTTATTCGCAAGGAAATCGAGAAGACCATCTTTATTATTATCAGTAATAGCAGCAACTTCTCGAACAATAAGCTCACACATATACACACTTCTCACTTTATCACAAACACCAACACTTTTCCCTTCATATTTTGCAGTTTCTAAACATTCTACATATCCATCAAGCATAGATTTCCAGAAATGTAAACTTGCAAGGATACCTGTAAAACAAAGAGGGACAGTATCTCCAGAACCCTGTGGAAGAACAACAGATCCAATAATCCCACTTTCTACAACATTATCAACTTGATATCTCCCGCCTAAATTAAATCGTGAAGGTGGGCACATAACAGGGTCACAAGTATTGAAAAGAAGTTTACAATCACCAGGATCCATGACATCAAAACAACTTGCAGTAGCACCATCAAGAACAGTTTTTGATTTTCCATAGCTCACAGTAAAATCATGCCCATCAATAGGGAAAACATCTCCTTCATAATAATTTTGTTTTACCCATTTATTTGCAAAACTAACAAGATCGGTATAACTAGGGCTTGCAGTATCATAATGAAGTTCACTTTCATGTGCAACAAGAATATCATCATTCGTGCAAAGTTGCCCATCATTTCCTACATTCCAATATTGCATAGTTTTAATTTCATTAATGGTGGTATACTCTGTAAATTTAATGAAGTTCCCATTTTTATGAGGTAAACAATAAGGCAAGCCTTTGTATTCTCCAGAACTATAAATTTCTATTTTTGCTCCAACTGCATATTTTTCATTGAGTGTATCACTACTATATGCTGCTTGTCCTACATAAATCGTTGTCCCATCCCAATAATATTTTGCTCCACTAACAGAACTAATTTGTGCTGTACTATCATCAATCTTATCTAAAGTTCTCAAATCATTTTTATACGCTGCACAAAGATTTTGATCAGAACAACCAGTAACATCTTTAGTATTCCCTTCATCGCTATATTCTATTTTTCCGCCTTTATCTTTAATAATATCTTCAAGTAATTTTCTATAATCATTATAACTAAATGCACGAACACTTACTTTCTTTCCCACATTTGATTCAGTTTGGTATACAGTAAACTGTTTATTTGTATCTCCTTTGAAAACTCTCCCCACAGCAACAATTTCAACATTGAGTTTATCTTTACTGAGCGCAGGAAGATTCTTAACAGAAGTATCTGTTTGTAAACCGGAGCCTAAGTTTTCATTATAGACCCTCTCATACACACCAATAGCCATTTGTTTCTGTTCAGCCTCTGAGAGGCTATTTCCATTTTTGACCCCCTGAGAAACACTATTACAAGCGGCTATTTTAGCATCTTGGATTTTTTCATTTTGAGTGCCTACATAAGAATCAAGTTTCTTTTGCACATCTTCTTTTTGTAAATCACTAATATCAGACTCTGATAATTTCTTCAAATAAACATAATCTTTTTTACTTGCATCATCTAAAAAGACTTGACTTCCTAAGAGCTTTTCACATTCTTCATAGTTGGTATATTGACTTGTAAGTTCCTGTATTTCTGGACTAGAACTAATATTATCGCTCTCATCAACACTTTCTAATGCATGTTGTGCTGCATCAATATCAGCGTCTATTGCTCCTGCATTTGCAAGCATACATTCATCATAAGTCTTATATTGCCTTTCAGAATATGCACCTGAACTCTCTTCTTCACAATACGCATTCCATCCACCTTCATTAGTAACTCCATGTATTGCATCATGTCGTGCTTGTGCGCTTGCACTCAAAAAACTACTCTTCAGAGAAACATACGCAAAAACTCCTAAACAAACATAATTCCAAGTTTTGACAATCTTTTCTAAAGTTTCTATAATCTCATCAAGTTTTTCCTGCAACTCTTTTGCTTTTGAGATTTGATCATCAATTTTTGCTGGGTTCAAATCAAAAGCCCTACTCTCAATAGGAATATGCACAGAAAAATTAGAAATAGAACGTAAAGCTTCGCCAGTACCTGGAGTAATAGTTAAGTATGCTTCTTTTTTTGTATCAACACGCTTCACTTGAAAAGAACTCTTTTCAATAATTTCTGCAGCACCATCAAGTTCAATACTTTTAGAAAGGATTTTACTTGAACCAGAAGAATATACTCTTCGTATTTGAACACTATCTTCACTAATACTATAAACATACCAATTATAAGTATTTTTCCCTTCCTGTAATGTTGAAAACAAAGCTTCACCAATATGATAAGTATTCTGTATGCCATCTCTGCTCAAAACAGCAGAGGACTGTTGTTCCTGCCCTAATTCCTGGAGAGAAAGTAATTGAACAGAAATAAATTGCCCATTATCTTCAAGAGCAGCACTTCCTGTAGTAACATCTCCTAATAATTCATTATTTAATCGTTCTATTTCTCCTCGCACTACTGCATCTGCAAGAGGACTTTTTTTATCCACCATTTTTTGATAGCTTTCTAGAATTTTTTCTTTTGCACCTTGTTTTTGTTCTGTACTCAAACTATCCATATCAGCAATTTCTTCATAGGACTGTGCAAGTTTCAAATAAGCTTCATCCACTACAAGTGCCCCTGTTGGTGAATAGACTTCAGTATCATAAGAGCGGATAATTTCTTCAAAATGAGAAACACCCGTGCACAATAAAGCTAATTTCAAAGTATTATCAAGTCTATCTTCATTACTTAAACTTCCTAATTTTTCTTCAAAAGCTTCTTCACCATAAATCTCTGCATTCAAACAAGGATCTTCTGAAGCAAATTTTTTGATTTCTATAACATTATTTTCTGCTACAGCATAATGATAACCAGGAGGAAGAATATTTAGCAAAACTTCTTTCAAGGTAACTCCATTTTGTAAAGTCACCATCTTTGTTTGTGTAAGATCTCCAGCAACATCACTGACATCTAATTTAACCCATTGCCGAAAAACATCTTCAAGGGCATCAAAAGTTGTTGCACGAATTTGTTTAGTATTCGCAGTATAAAAAAAAGCATCTTCTTCTGTGCTAGGTGACTCATAAAATGGTGTATTTAAAATTGCGGATTCCCCTTCACTTAAACCGCCTTGACTCGTAATAATTTTTTTTACATTTCCTTTTGCATCCTTCAAGCTTAAAATATATTCTACACCGCCTCTTCCTTCAATAACAGACATATCTTTGACAGTCCATGTAGAACCTGGATACAATGAAGCTCCTTCAGTAACAACCACTTGTGATTTTGCGCCATTAATCGTCACAGAAACAATCGCACGCTCTTGTGCAGGATCTTTCAAACCATTTAGAGTAATACGAAACTTTGCATTTCCCAAAACTTGCTCATCAGTAAATCCTAAATCAATATAATCAGAAGTTTCACCTTTATCTAAATGTACATCAGCAATTGCTCGAGGAGATCCAATGATTGGCCAGTACATATCTTTATTACTATAGACAGTCAGATCAACACCATTTTCACTAATATCTTTTACACGAACAAGCCCCCTTCCGCCATAAAAAGAATACATAGAACCATAACTATCTAATTTTTCTACCCATGCATCTTCTTCACTATCAATAGGAAGAATAAGTGCACTTTTTGAGAGGCTATACAATCGTTCAGCTTGAGTAAACCAAATCTCCGCACTAAAAGAAAGATTAACTTCTTTAGGAATACAAGCACCAGTTTCACAAGTATAGCCTTCATCACATTCATTATCTGTAGTGCATATTTCAAAAGCATCTGAATCAAATTGTTTGAGTGTAACAGTAAGATATCCTAAAGTATCAGCATCAAATTTATTGGGTTTATACCATTTAGGGTCTCCATCAAGCAATTCTTCTGTCTCAATATTCAATGCTTTAATTCGCATTTTTTCAATTTCAATACCACCATAAACAGGCTCAATATTTGTAGAACTCTGAAAAAGAGTCCCCAAGGTACTCCCAGCTAAAAAAATATACACAGGAACAGATCCATCTTCTAATAAATTAGAAGTTAAAATTGTAGGCTCATACGAACGTACATTAACTGCAATGCTCCCTCCAGTATCTTTTTCATCAAAATCCTCCTCTTTAACAATTTCTGCACCACTAACAAAAGGAAAACTAACAAAAAGGAATACAATAAAAAGAGAAAGTATTTTTTTTCTCATGTTAATTCAGGCTCCTTGTATCCTAATCCACTATCCACATATGCATAAACCTCTTTCAACTCATCAATATTTTCTGGCAATCCTGGAGAGCTCACATAAAAAGTAACGTGGGAAGCACCCTGAAGGTCATAACGATCAAGTTCCCATGTATTATCCACCCCACCTGCAAGAGCATTTTGTAATTCCACTTCACTAATCTCAACATCAGTACAATCAGTATCATCCTCAAATCCAAATAAGCCACCAAGACTCACTTGTGGAACACTTGTACATTTTGTGTAGCTACTTGGATCTAAAGAAACATCAAAAGGTATTTCACTAACTAATTTTCCTTGAATTTGATATGTTCCAGGAAGTAAAAGAATATTCTCACTTTGATAAGGATAGCTTACTGTTCTGCTATACCCAGTATTTTCCTCAGTAAGTGTAACAAAGAGGACTTCATCACTCTTAGGGCTTCTTGTATTTCCTTCTGCATCAACAATGTGAATATCATAACTAAGATTATAATACTTTTCCAGCACAACAGTTACAGAACTGCTCTGAACAGTACTCACAATTTCACTTCCTTTCTGGTAGCCTTCCTTCTCCACACTAACAACAGCATTGACACAAGGAGGAACAGTAAAACTATTTTCCCTTTCAGTATTTCCAAGAGGACATATACTAGTAATACATTGAAAACTCAGTTCTGTATTTTCCAAAGGAAGAAGCCTTCCATCATCTGCAACTTCAACAACATCCACTTCTAAAACAGTTTGAGCATCCTCACAAATAGTATCCTGTACTGGTGTAAGATCTAACAACCCCTGTGTATTCTCTCTTGGCTGATTATTATCTAAAATAACCATACTTGCAAATTGGAAACGATAATCAGAACTCTCATCATACAAACTAATGAGAACAGGGTATTTAATATCATAAATAAAATTATAATTAGTCAAACAAAATAATCCAGAAAGAATACCTGTGACAGGACTTCCACTAAGGGTATCTTCAACAAGAGTACTTCCTTCACTAGGGTATACTTGCATGGAAAAAGGCCAACGTGAAGAGTACATCATATTCACACTTGTACTCTCTGGAGCACTTTCTAACATATTCCACTCAAAATAATCTGTATCACTTTCTGTATGAATCTCATAGTCCGTTCCCCGTACTTTTACTGCAAGAATATTTTCTGCAAGAATATTTTTAAGATTCATTTCTACTTCATCAACATCCCATGTTTTTCTTTCACAATCAAATTCAGTCCAGGAAAGAGGAACTTCATCATAAAGAACAAGAGCATCATAACTCAAATCTTCTAAAACAAAATCTTCATTTTCTTTGTCCATAATTTCTGTTGCTGCATCATACAAACTTCCTAAAGGAACTTCTTCAGAAACATAAAAGGCATCAAAATCAAAAAGAAAATCATCTACTGCAATATGTATAGGATAGTACACAGTGAATAAGACTTCATCTTCAAGAATTTCAACCTGTGTAGAAACAATACCCACCGTAGCATTATAAGAGCTAAATAATCCAAAATTATTTGCACACTGGGCAAGATTGTTATTCATATATCCTGCAAGCTCACCTTCCATGCTTTCTACATTTGGTACCTGCGAACGTTCTATTCCATTTGCAGTTTCATAGAACCAATATGCTGTTTGAAAATCACTTGCAGGAAAAATTTCTAAAGAATTAGAGAAAATATTATGAGACCCTTCACCAATAGGATCCTCAGGTATTCGTATATAACCTCCTTGTTGCCCTAAAAGTGAAACTGCATCTGCTGCAAGATCATCTACACAACTACTAATCTCTTGATGTAATTCTTCTGCTTCTTCTGGGACACTCAAAGAATCTGTACGCTCTCTTTCCCACTGAGAAAGAAAAATCTGATCTCTATAATAATAGACCAAACCCGCAGAACTCACCAGCAAGAACCCTAGGATTATCAGTAATGTAAGCTGCCCTCTTTTATACATACGACGAAAGAAAGCCTTTTTGATTTAAATAGTTTTTCAAAAAAATTTAATTCCAAAAAGCCAAGAAATTCCAAAGTTTTGCAAAGAAATTTTCTTCTATTTCTGGTGCTGAGCTCGTAGCAAACAATTCTTCAGAACTTTGCTCCGGGCTTTTACAAGTTGTATCTGCAGGATAATCTATATTATTATCACCATCATTATCAATTCCATCAGCACATTGAGGATCAGCACTTTCATCAGTATCTAAAGGACTACGACACTCTACATCTCCTCCATCATAATCAACCTTTTCATCACCATCATTATCAACACCATCACTACACGCAACAACTCCTTCAACACAATACATAACACAACTTCCAGTATCACAAACATAAGAGGAAGGACAATCACTATTTGCTGTGCAAGTAATGCTTGCAATATCCATACAAGCTCCAGCAGAACATACAAGACCAGAATCTATACAATCAATAAGAGTTGTTGCAACAACCCCATTACAATAAGAATCATACAAAGTATTTCCATAACAAGCATCTGAAACCACAACCTCTTCACCATTAGTATTATAACCAGTAACTGTTCCAGAAACAGTAATATCAACAGAACTAATTAAATCAGTAACAGTTGATTCTGTATCGCTACAAGAAGCAATTTCTACACAGCTAGAACTTTCACAAATGGAATTATATTTACAATCAGTATAATCATCACAAGAATCTAAACAAAAACCAGTATCACCACAACCAAATCCATCACTACAATCTGAATCACTAGAACAACTGGTAGCATCCTCTTCTTTAGCATCAACAACCCCCTGTAACTCACAAGCTCCCTCAGGGCTACATGCATATCCATCCACACAGACATTATCATTAACACAATTGGAATTACAAATACTATACCATTCTGTAATCGCACAAGTATATGCACCACAATCTTCATCACTATCACAAGAAGTAGTAGCTGCAAAGGAAAAAGAACTTAATAATAAAAAGACAACTGTAAAAATCACAACACTCTTTTTTCTTATCATTATTAATCTCTTAGCCTCACTGACTTATAAATTTTTCTCTAGCGCCCCATTCAAAAGTAAATAACCAAGTAAGTATACGAACAAGAAAATTTCCTTTTTCTTCTTCTACTAATGCAAGAGAAGGCGCACCTAAAGGACCAGCACTGGAGACACAAACATTGCTATCACAAATTTCTCCACTATCACAATGTTCATCTAAACTACATTCTGCACAGTTGCCTACTTCACAAGATTGGCTTGCACATTCACTATTATCTTCACAAGAACTTCCAGCAGCAAGAAGACTTTCTTCTTCCTCTACTGTTTCCTGAGGAACACTTTGTTGACTAGTACTTGTTTCTTCTTCTTCTTCTTCACTTACAGCTTCCTCAACAACTGTTTCTTCACTCCCAGCACTAGCAGATCCTACACAGGCTCCATCTTCACAACTATATCCAGATCCATAGGTAGAACTACAACTTATACCAACACCATCATCCTTATAACGAACATAAGTATATCCATTCACTTCTTTACACACATATTCTATAACAGTATCGGAGCTACCACAAAGATCCACCCTTTGTACATAATGTTTTGTATTATACCAAACACCTGTAGTAGAGCCTAATTCTAAATAATTATCACCATCTGAGTCTTCACAAGTAATACATTCTCCAACTCTTCCATTACCTGCATTATCACTTAAAACACATGCAGCACTAGAATCACAAGCACCATTAGAATCACAAGAAGTATAGCATATATCAGCTTCCTCATCACAAGAATAAGCACCACAATCTTCTGTACAAGTTGCTTCTTCTACACAAACATTGCTATCACAAATTTCTCCACTAGCACAATGCTCATCTAAACTACATTCCACACACTCGCCAACTTCACAAAATTGGCTTGCACATTCATTATTATCCTCGCATGAACTCCCAGTTGCAAGAAGACTTTCTTCTTCTACAACACTTTCCTCTTCACTTACAGTTTCTTCAACAACTGTTTCTTCACTTGCACATTGGGAAGAATATTCAGTATAATAAGATTCTAAACAAATATTTTCTGTAGCACTTTGTGTTGTACTATCTAAAGATCCATAAATCCCATCTATAAGCTGTGCATATTCTTCATAATGTTGGTATACACAATCAGCAACTGCAATTTTAGTATAAGGGAAAGAAGAATCATATCTTAAATCAAAAAAAGAGGAGGAATAGCTTTCTAAACAAGAAGAAAAGTATTCAGGACTAGAAAAACTAATGAGCCAAGAAAGCTCTCCATAGTGTTCACCTACACAACCAACAGAAGAATCTTGTAATTGTGTAAGACAAGAAGCATCTACAGTAGTATCTAAATTAGGATCAAGAGCAATTTGATATCCATAAACTCTTTCAGAAATATCATTACTATTTAAACAACCAACATCTTCAGTATCAACATCACCATCACCATCATTATCTATGCCATCAACACAAGTATTAGTTGCAGCAAGGCTAAAGGAAAAGGAAAAGAGAAGAACCAACAAAAAAGAGAAGAGTATTTTTCTCATCTTATACACCAATTCCTAAAAATTGTAGGAATGCCTCCCATAATTTTCCAAAAAAACCTTCTTCTTCAACTTCAGGAGCATAAGCAAAACTCGTTGCTTCAGAACTTTCACTCGTATCAGAAGCATCTGTACAATCACTATCATCTAAATCCGCAACGCCATCACCATCATTATCAATACTATCAGAACATTCTGTAGTATAACAAACAAAAGAAATACAAGTTTCATCTCTAGCACAATCAGTATCCTCTTCACAGAGAGTTACATCTGCATAAGGAGCACTTTCTGTTTCTTCAACACAAACATCGCTATCACAAACTTCACCAGAAGCACAGTCACTACTTTCATCACATTCTACACAAAGGAAAGCATCATTGCATTGATTGTTTTCACATTCTGCATCTTCCCCACTATTACAAAAATCCTGCAATTCTATTTCCTCACTATCTACCCAGCCATCACCATCACTATCAATTTCACATATACTCTCAGAAGAATAAGCTGTGCCACTTTCACAAGATACACAAACATCGCTATCACAAACTTCACCAGAAGCACAGTCACTACTTTCATCACATTCTACACAAAGGAAAGCATCATTGCATTGATTGTTTTCACATTCTACATCTTCACCAGAATTACAAAAGTCTTGTAATGCTTTTTCTTCACTATCTACCCAACCATCACTATCACTATCAATTTCACATATTCGTAAGAAATTTGCATCATTACTACAAGAAAGGTTACCAACACATTCCTCATCATCTGTACAAACTTCTCCTTCTTGACAATCACTATCTGCAGAATAATATTCATTCTCTACACCAGAATCAAGAATACTACATGCAACACTAGCAAGTATTTCAGAAGAATCTAAATTTTTACAGCCATAATTTTCAGTAGTCTGAGAAGTACTTGTTACAGTACAAAGAACAGCTCCACAACTATTAGAATCTGTTTCACTACAGTCTTCATAACTTGTAAAAGCTTCTGTACTAACAATATAACATCCACAAACATAGTCTAATGCTTGATCAGCATCAACATCGCAACCACCTGTACTATCAACAGTTCCATCTTCATTATTATCTAAGGTATCAGCACAAAGAGTTTCTACAACAGAACTCGTACCACTTCTTTCATCACTAGAATCATCTTCTAAATTTTCATCATCAGAAGTACCAGAACCACCACTAGAAGATGATTCTAAACCACCACTTGAAGAACTACTCTTTTTCTTACATGCTCCATTAGTACAAGCATACCCAGAAGTACAATCAGAATCATTCACACAGCCACAATCCGAAAGACAACTTTCTTCACCAATATCACAAATATCATCTCCACACTGAGGTTCAATACCAGATTCATCATCACTAGAACTGTCTCCAAGAGAAACCTCAGATATATCACTTTCATCCAATGTGTCTTGAGAAACTCCTTCACGCCCTTTTTCACCCTGATCAAAAAGAGCAAATAACCCTAAAACAATAAGGAACAAAAGAAGAATGCCTAAAGGAAGAAGAAACCATTTTTGTTTGTAAAAAGGTTTGCTATCTGTTACAACTGTTTTACCCATAAGCCGAGAAATAGTAAAAGGGTCTATATTACTTTTTAATAAAGCTTCTTGAATTTTATCATCAGGATAACCTTGTGTCCTATATTCAGCAATATGAGCATGCACCTTCTCTTCAACATCAGATTGTAATTCTACCAAACATAATCCCTCTTTTATAATAAAGTAAAACAAACTATATTTATAAAAGTATTGGGAAATAGTGGGCCTGTCAGGATTCGAACCTGAGATCCTCTCCACGTCAAGGAGACGTCATAGCCACTAGACCACAGGCCCATAAAGAAAAAAGAAAAAACCATACTTAAAATAACTTCCTATTCACCTCTCTGTCACAATAACGCGTGATAATTCTTAAGCCTAATTAGGGTGATGAAAAAATTACTTAAATTATGTATCTTATTTTTAAAGAAAGTTATATGTCCTATTCACGAAAAAATAAAAATCGAATAATATTTTGAGAACTTCCTTCAAATAATTCTTTTGTTACTTGCCCTGTTGGCGGTGGTCCTGGTGGTCCATTTTGTTCAATTGATCCAGGTGGAGGTGATCCAATTGGTCCAGGCTGTATTTTATTTTGTTGCAATCCTTCTTGTTGCCTATTTAGTCCTGTTCCTATATTCACACCTTGAGTTTGTAGACGATTTATTTCTGTATTAGGACTAGAACGTGTTCTTTGCCTTTCAGAACCAACATCTTCTCCCATTCTTCTTCCTAAAGAACTTTCATCAGCTGATCTAATCCCACTAACACCTTGTCTTCTTCCTGCAGAAGCTATTTCACCCTGTTGGCCTTGATTCCTTTCTTGAGAAATAATATTTCCTTGAGACCTTTCATCAGCTGGTCTAGCCCCACTAACACCTTGTCTTCTTCCTGCAGAAGCTATTTCACCCTGTTGACCTTGATTCCTTTCTTGAGAAATAATATTTCCTTGAGACCTTTCACCAGTAAAATTTTGTACGAAACCTTGAGAAGCAACTCCTTCACCTGCTTGTATATTTTGTTTTACACCAGGCATTTGCTGAATATTTTCTCCAAGAATTTCCCCTTCTAGTCCAATAATTTCTCCTTCAGGAACTTGTCCAGGCTGATTCAAAAAATTCTCAGGATTATTTTCAAACCCTTCTTGTCCAAATTCCTCTTCAGAAGGAAATTCTCCAAAAAATCCTTCTTCATCTAGGCTTTGCTCTGCTATCAATAATTCTTGAGGAACTTCTAATTCCAATTGACAAGCTCCAACAGTGGAAGAAACATAAATGGCAAGAGAATCTCCCATAAGAAAACGAACACCATTTGTGTCTACTTCGTAACTATATATAATAGTATTACCAAGAGCAAAAATACTCTGTCCATAAGTATTAAGATCAATACTTCCTATATTTTGAGAATCAACAGAAACACTATAAAAAGAAGATCCAGATTTAGGCTGACTTCGTACTCCTTCCTGTCTTTTCCCTTCAGAAGCAATATCTCCTTGTTGCCCTGTATTTCTTTCTTGAGATATTTCCTGTCCCCTATTTTGTAATGATTGATTTTGTCCTTGTCCTTGTTGCCTTTGTCCTTCATCTTGTGGAGGGCGTATTTGTGACACAGATTCTTCTTGAAAAGTATTTTCAGATAGAAAACCCTCTTCAGGTGCAATATTTTGAGGAGCAATATTTTGCAAAGGGCTATCTTCTCTAGAATTCATAGCTTCAACTGCCCTCCCAGTCCCTGCAAAAACATTGAAACCAAAAAGAGAAATAAGATTTTGAATTGCTCTTCCAGTAGGAGCTGAAACTCCTCTTTCTCCTCTAGGAGACCCTTCTCCTTCTTGTCCTCTAGAAACAACTGGCGATTGTTCCGAACTTCCTAATGTGAAAATCACTTCACTCCCAGAAGAACTTCCTCTGTTTGCATATGCAGAAACAGAATCTCCAGAAATGGAAAATCCTTGAGCATTTCCATAAATTAAATAAGAAGAACCAGAAGAATCAACAAAAAGAAGTGATCCATCAGAAGAAGGACGAACAAGAAAATCACCTACAACACTTTCTTCTAAAATATTTGTACAAGTATATGTTTCCGCAGGACCACTATACTGAGGAATAAACTCATCCGGTGCTTGAACAAGATCTGATCGTAATTGTTGAATATTTCGTGCAAACTCTCCATTTCCTCCAGGAGGAGAACGAAGACTTCTCAAGTCATTTTCTGTTTTGCTTGCAAGAGACTCAAATTCTTGTAAAGATCTTTGAACTTCTCCATTCTGAGAAGATTGTTGAGAAAGTGTTTGATATCCATTTTGGATTCCTTGCACAGACTTTTCTCCACTTTTTGTTTTTGCTTTAAGATAACTAGTTTCAGAAATTTGCCCTCGTTCCTTTCGTTGATCCAAAAATTGTGACTCATCGAGAGCTTCCTGAACAATCTTCTTTTGAACAGAAGGATCATTACTCGTTTTAGATTGAACAGTATCAACAAGAGTATCAGCCCAGCCCAAAAAAGGATTATCACTCGTAATCCCACCAGAATTCATCTCTTCCTCCAGATTTTTTTGAGTTTCATTCACTGCAACAGTTTGAGCAACAACTTCTACAGTACCCTTTTTAGGACTACTGCAAACAGCATTTTCACAAAGAAGTGCACCTGAACACTCTTCATCACCAGTACAACTCTCCCCAACACCACCATATGCAAGAGCAAAAGGAAGGAAGAAGAGAATAAACACTAGGACAAAACCTCTTTTCATAGAGAAAGAAGCTATTTCCTAAATTTAAATACATTTCGAATACATGGGTCAAAATAAGAGGTAATGAATAACAACAATTTTTTTAAATCCTTAATTTTATACAACTAAAAAATGATGGAAGAAACATATGAAGCATTGGAAACAGATTGTTCTAATTGTGGACTAAAATTCAAGCTTATGGAGATGAAAATAAGTCCATCAACAAATTTAATGATATGCATTAATTGTTTTACTTATCCAGGTTCTAAAATTAAAAGAATTCGATAAATTTTTTAAAAAGTCCATTATACTTAGCAACGTAGACAGTAACGCCATTTTAAGGTATATATTTAAATGAGAATGAGATATAAAAATAAATGGCTCCTACATACGCTTTTAATACAATCTCAAAATATGTAGAAGGAAACGTTGGAACGAAAATAATAGAAATTTACAAAAGCTTAGCAGCATTTATAGAAGATACTGGCCCAGTTATTGAGGA